>Ga0169931_10002728_pt1 | contig 28504 bp, 18 predicted proteins | sample Kivu_15m_20L_FD_129675 | JGI IMG/M metagenome (GOLD analysis project Ga0169931, IMG submission 129675) | Freshwater microbial communities from Lake Kivu, Western Province, Rwanda to study Microbial Dark Matter (Phase II) - Kivu_15m_20L... | ecosystem: Environmental > Aquatic > Freshwater > Lake...
GATTTGAGGGTAATTTAGGAATTTATAAAAAATACTCTTCAATAAAAGCTAAGAAAAAATTTGTTAATGATTTGAATGATTTAATAAAAGATCTTCAGGAGGGGATACTACCTATGGAAGAAAGTATATATATATATTATTTAAAAATTCAAAAAATTTAGAAGAAAATATAGAAAACCAATCTCAATTAAATCAAATTCTTAAACAAACAAATGATCACAATCTAAAGGACACAAATAAAAATAATTTATTGATGATTGATGTTATGATAGATGATTTAAACATGAAGCAAAAACTTCTGAATAAAAAAAATTCTAAGCTATTAAAAAATGCCACAGAAAAGTTATATAATGACAATAACTCCTCATCCTTGAATTTATATAAGAATCATTTGTCTGACAGAGTTGACTCAGAACTAGTACAAGACTTGGTTTACAATAATCAAATCAGGGAATCTTATCTTAATTTCATCAAGAAGAGACATGACGATTACAAAAAATCTTTAATAAAAAGAATTCCAATTATGAAATTCAAGGATGCTCAAAAAATACAAGCTGATGAAGCCATTTGCGTATGCGTAATTTGTAACAACGGAGATTATGAAGACAAAGATTTAATAGTTTACTGTTCTCGCTGTGAATTAACCGTACACCAGTCTTGTTATGGGATTACGGATATTCCAAATGAGGATTGGCTATGTGAAACATGTAGAAAGCTAAATTTAGGTAATGCAGATAGTTTAGAATGTATAATATGTCCCATAAAAGGAGGGGCAATGAAAGAAACTCAAATAAAAAAAACCAATTCATTTTACACTTCTATAGATAAATTGCGAAAGGTTAATAACAAATTAAACAATCATAAATGTGAAGAAAATAGTTTCAATTTCCAAAAAAAATTTCGACCTAAGATAAGCAATTACAATAATTTAAATGATTCTTCCTTAATTTTGGAAAAATTGGAGAGCCCAATTAAAGATAACATACTTAACACGTCTCCTTTTAATAAAACAATAATATCTTCAGGTACAACAAATTCAAATATCACAAATACAACAATCTGTAGTGAAAATGATGAAAATCACAATATTTCTCAATATACTTTTGTAAACAATAATATAAATAAATATCAAGTCCCTCAATTCAAAGTTGTCAAGGAGAATTCCTTTGACCCAAAAACAAAAAAAATTAAAAAAAGCCATATCGAATCTACTGTTAATTCAGAATTTGCTTGGATTCATGTGGCTTGTGCACTTTGGATTCCTGAAATAGAATTTTCAAATTTTGAAAAGAAAGAAGAAGTTAAAAACATAGAGAAGATACCCAAAGAAAGATTTAAGGAAAAATGTAGTATTTGTAAACTGTGTAATTACGGCCCCACTATCAAATGCACCGAATCTACATGTTTCACAAAGTTTCATGTTGAATGCGCCCGTATAAATAATTATTTCTTAGAAATAGTAGATATAAACGGAATTGTAATTAGTATTAATAATATTTAGCTTGAATTTAATATTTTTTGTTGCGCACATAGGCCGAATAAATTTCTGAAGCTTCTTGAGACAAGGAATAATAAAATGCGGGACGACATTAAAAACTTTTCAGAAATTCTTATGAAAATTTTTAATAATTTTGAAAAAGAATACAATCACTCTTTGATCAAATTTGAAAGGAAAAAATATCCTTCAAAAAGTCAGGATATAGGTGGTGAATCAAATAGAAAAATGGCTGGCAAGGAAAATCTAACAAACAACAAGAAAGAATCATGTTCTCTGAAGAAAAAATTCACCCTAAGTTTGAAAGAAAAATTTAGTTTTATATCACAATTTAAATATGTTTGTAAATTATTTTCAAATTACAACACAATCACTTTGAAAAAATCGAGTGAATCTGAAAATATTCCATTCAAATTTGACTTCAATTCGTTTAAGAATAAAATAAGATACTCAGAATTCAAAGAACTTAAAGAATTTCCTTGGTCTATGATAAAATTGAAAAATTATAATACAGAGAAAATTAAATTTTTATTTAACTATTTGATTCCTGATGAATCCACTTACAACAGGAAAATTTTGAAAAGAAAAATACAGCATAAAGATAAAATAATCGATAAAAATGGTGCTATGACTGATTCTAAAAACTTTATAAATGTCATCTATGAAAGCGGGGTAGAAGCAGTCAAAATAGAAAATTTTGTAAAGGACGAAAACTTATACTGCTATTGCAAAAAAACTTACTCAGAAGGGGATTTGATGATAAGTAAAATTTTATTAAATGAACTTTTTAGATTGTGATAATTCAGATAACTGCAAAGGGGCTCTAATGGGTTGGTTCCATAAAAAATGTGTTAAGGAATTAAAATGGAGGAGTATTAAAAGTGTAATAGATCCGAAATTCAAATTCACATGTAAAGAATGCTTGGAATACCAAAATAAAATTCAGAATGAAAATATTATGTCAATAATTTCTGATAGGATTGTCGATGCAAATTCAAATCACAATAGTGTTGAAGATGGAGAGGCTGATGATATTTTGAATAATCAAATTATTAAAAGGGAAGAAATAATTTCTGAGTTTTCTGAACAAATTGCTAATGAATGAAGTATTTCCGTGAATGAAGATTTCGCAAATAAATTTTGATATTTTTATTTATAAACCGTTAAAATTTTATCACAAATAAATATGATAAATACAAATATATATAAATTCGACCAGTTAGTCACTGAAAATAAAAAAAATATTTTTACTAAAATAAATTCAATCACTGTAGGTGATCGATGTTTTTTAAATAAAGTTTCTTTAAATTTATTCTTTATTCGATAATAATAAAATAAATAAATGGAACAAATTGATATTAGAAATGCCGTAGAGCAGCTTATAAAAATAAATCGCGTGGAAAAGATAGCCCTAAAGGATCTTCAAATAATAAAGAAAATCGGAGAGGGAGGACAGGCCACTGTATTTAAAGCAATATACGAAGGTCAACCAGTAGCGGTTAAATTTATAAACACTATAGACTGGAAAAATTTAGCTCATGAAATAGTTATCACAGCGAATCTTCTTCATCCAAATATTCCAAAATTTTACGGAATTGTAGCTGAAGAGTCCAATCCAGGGCTAATATTTGAATATATCGATGGTAAAACTTTAAATAATATGGACCCATTGAGCATCCCCTACGATTTTAAAATAAAAATTTTAAAAGACTTGGCTTCGGTCATTCATTTGTTACATACAAACAGAATTATTCATAGAGACTTGAAACCTGACAACATAATAATTGACAAAGTTAATAATGTGTATCTGATAGACAACGGAATTTCAAAAGTAATTACACAGAGAGATACTAAAACCAGAACTAAAGGAACTTTAAACTATCTTGCTCCAGAATGTCTGATAAGCAAGGGAGAATCTGCTGATAGTGTTATCTGTCAGATAACAACGGCTGTTGATATTTGGGCTTTTGGATGTTTAACTTCTTGGTTGTTTTCTGGAATTGAGCCTTGGTCTGATAAATACAAAGAAAATCTAGTAAGAAAAGCACTCGAAGAGATGAAGCCTTTTCCAATTCCCGATGTTATAACAGATATAAATATTATTAATATAATTACAAATTGCACTAAAATTAATTTAGAGAAAAGATGGAATACAAATAAGCTTTGTGATTTTCTTGAATCTATTTAAAAAAATATTGAATTTCATTATGATATATGTTTTTGTTTAGTTGTAATATAACAGTTACGTAGGGTATTCAATTCTAAAGGAAATCCGAATAATTTCATTTATAGTTTGTAAAGAAATATATAAAAAAGCATAAAGCTTATAAATGAATTTAAAACAACTAGTAAACTTATTGCATTTTATATACTTTAATTAGTAATTGTTTCACAAATTATAATAAATAAGAATTAATATGTTAATTATATATTATAAAATTTTATTTTAATTAAAATGATAGAAGATAACTTAGTAAGTAACAATAAAGACGAAATACCTCACAGTATAACAGAAAATAAACAGTACACTTACGAATGTGTCATGAATACAAGGCTTATTTTCAACAAGGAGGAGAGCTTCATCTCTTACACTTGTACCACTTGTCCAGGGAAGCCAGACAATATATGTTATCTTTGCATGCAAAATTGTCACAAAAATCACGTAACAAACTGGAAAAATGTTAAAGAGAGAAAACTAAATATAAAAACTACACAATGTTCTTGTGCTTTGAGGGATCATAAAGTGTTCAAACAATACACAAGATTCGATGAGATAAGAACAGACAATAATGAAATGCAATGCACATTAAATGAAGTAATTTACGAAAGTAATGTCAAACATTTTTACATCGATCCCATCAGTCACATGTACTACTGTCTGTATTGCCTAGATGCTTGTCAAGGAGTACTCAACGAAGCTTTGGAAGATTATATAAAACGAGAAAAATCAAAATTTTCGCAAGGAGCACCATTATGTAGCTGCTCGAATAAGGAAAGTCACTCTCCCTTCACTGAGAATATTGTGTCCTTAGCTAATTTTATTCTTTCCCCTGTATATGACAAGGTTATTAATCGTGTACAGTTACCAGGCCAGATTTACTCTAAACCTTCGCTTTGTGAGAAATATCTGGATCCAATTAAAATAGCTCATGCTACAATTTCCAAGGATTTAAAAGAAAAAAACTTTGAAAAATACAAGGCAGAGACCCTTTCTAAAAGTTATGTCAGCTGTTTAGAACTATTGAAATCCTCTGCTGAAATTTTAAAGAAGGACACGAATTTAATTACAAACCCAAATATCCAAATTATATACAACATTGATTTCTTGATGGAAATTTTTTCTTCAAATTTTTTCGAAGACTTTTCCTTAATTGACACTAAAATTTATACACTTTACTTCTTCAGAAAGTTTTATTTACTACCTATGGTAAAATACAAAAAATGGCATGATGGATACACTGATTTTGACAATACCACCCCCTTCCATAGGCTAATATTTAGGTCTAATATTGAAGAATTTTTTACATTATCTAAAATTAAAAAGGGAGTGTTAAAAAGATTGCTTGATAGAATACACTTATACATATATAAATATTTCGAAAAAATAGACGAGTCTCAATTTTCTAAATTAGTAATTGAATATCTTAAATTGTTGATATTGCTGATATCATATAAATACGATACTCCAGGACATGAAAAGGAAAATAAAAAAATGTACAATGACATCATAGCTAAATTCTTACAAATTGTTGATTTAGTAGCTGTAAAAAAAAGTTTTGAAAACGTCTTGAAAAAATATTTCGAAATATTTTTGGTAAAAGTAATGCTCTTCACAAATGATGAAATTTTATGGAATAAATTAATGATAAAAAAACAACCTGGCAATAGGGTAAGCATTCAGCATCAGGGTGGGAATATAAGATCTAATGTACATGAAGATAATAGTCAGGATCCTCTTCAAAATAAGAGTCATTCAAATATAGAAATGGCTGTGGTAAAGAGCATTCGTAATCCTTTAAGCCCAATAATTGGTCAGAGCAAGAAATATGTCGAACTACAGGAAGAAGAAGATGAACAACAACATGTTGATTTGGAGGAAGAAAATAATGAGATATCAGCAGAAAACAGTTTCATTCCTAATCTAGATGACATGGAAGACGATGAATTAGACCAAGATAAAAACACCTCCAAAGAGGATAGTAAAAAATTCTTCTTCGAAAACGGTGATTTCCAACTAAATCTAATTAAGGCACTATTTGCATTCGGGAAAGCTGACATAGACGTTAGCGAGGAGATAAATACTGGGGAATTATATGACATGCTAGTCAACGACAAGGATTATTATTATCAGACCATCAAAAATTTTACAGATAGCAATAATAGCAATTCGAATCTAGAAATCCTCATTCAAATAAACAATAATTCTTATAAACTATCAAAAGAGGAAGAAAAGTACATAAATCTTCTTAAAGGAAACATTAATTTCCTCCTAATCACCAAAAAGAAATTTTATGAAGCCCACATAAATGAAAAAGAATTAATAGAATGCACTATAAATGTTTTCGAAGTTACTCTTAAATACCTTGCTAGTATAATTTTAACAGATTATGTAAGTAATTCAGGAGAAAACAGTGAACAAGAATTAGAAACCATTACAAAAAACAATTTCAAAATTCAGATTCACTTATTGAAAATCGGTTTTTTTGACGCTCTTTTAAACATGTGGTATATTTTAACATCAAACGAGTTCATTTGTAACACAGTAGAACCTAACAATCTCAACTCTTGTCTGGCTGAAATTTTAAAAAATTTCTTGTTCATGTGTTACGACAATCCCTTCATAAGTGCCTTCATGTTAAATAATCACATTCTAAATGTTTTATTCGAATACAAATACGATGCAGAGAGAGATTATATAGTGAAATCATTTTATTTAGAAGTTATGAAAATAGTCTCGAAGACAAAGCAAAGATTAAATTTTTTGAATTTTGTATCTCATTTAAACTCCAGTTTCAACATCGAAAAATTGAACTCAGAAGAGTTTTATCAAATGGACCCCAGAAATTTAGAATTTGAAGAAAAGAAAATAAACATTCAACTCTCAATTTATAAAAAGATTTTGAAAATATCAAGCTTAAAAACTCTCGCAAAAATTAATGATCTAATTGGGTGTAAAATAACACAGATTATCTCAACTAATTATTATGTTGGCAAGTTAGAAAAATTTAAACTCAATTTAGAAGAAATCGATGATATAACCAGGAATTTCATAATGGGGGTCTTTAAAAACATAAACGGCATGGAAGATTCTTACTTCAGTCTATTAGCGGAATATGTAAATATCAGTGATATAGATTATTTCCTGTCATATTTAGAATTAGACCCAATCGCTAGAAGAATCTTTACAATAACCTACTCTAAATATTATGCTGAAAGTCCATTTAAAATTTTCGATAGTTTAAACAAAAAAGCCTTAAATCAATTCAGAAGGAATATAGACTTTAATCTTAGAGGTAAATTTCTTATTCTAGATGAGGAATTTGAAACGGAAAAGAAAAATTATAATTCAAATCTTTTAGAATACAATTCGTTCCGTGGAACTGAAGATAACATAAGCATGAATTACTACACTTCGTATTTCAATCCTGAGGTGATTTTCCTTCCCTTGCTTACAAATATGGAAAAATACAAGAGAATTATTTCTGCCTTTTCTGAGGATTATTTTAGAGGAAAGATGCGATTCTTTGTAAATTATTTTACTGATGTGATTTTATTTCCCAGCATATTTTCCATTTATAAGATTTTATATTTCTCCACGAGAGCTTCTGCCAAGTATAAATATCTTACATACAGATTCATTTATCTCTTCATGCTATGTTATAAGCACTTCTTAACATGTATCACTAAGAACAAAGAACTAAATCTAGTAGGTAATAAAAAGAGGCAAAGCACAGACAATCTAGCATTTCTTTCTAAATTTTTCGATGTAAAAGAGGGGGAGGATATGAAAAGCAGCACGATTGATTTTATGCTAAATGTTATGGAAGAGCTTACTAATGATATTCACGTTTTCCAGACAGAAAATTTTGAACCTCTTAAATTAGAAATCCTTATGGAAAAATGGAATAATTACGTAAAGCACTTTACACTCGTCAAAAATGTGCTACAAATAAAAGAAAAACATGAGGTAGAAGAGGAACCACCTGAGGATGATTTAAAAGAGAAGAAACAGAAAAATTTTAAAAATCAAGAGAAATCTGTACTTGACCTTGTAATTTCATTCATAGAAGAATATGAAGAAAGGAAAAAGGACCTTGATAATAATCTCCTTATATGCCTCTACCAAGAATCAACAACTGAACAAATAAAAAAAGAAACCCTGAAGAGGACGATTGCCTTGGATCTCTTGTACAGGCTAGAAGGAAGAGAAAAGTCTCAATCAGAAGAAACACATTCGAATAATAATAATAATTATAACATTCGAGATCTAACAAATCCAACTACTAATATGCAAACTGAACCACTTAATTCTTCCAAATTATTTAGTTCAAATGAAGCCATTGCCGATGCAATCAGAAACGTTTATAATATTCCAGTGAACAACCACAATATTCAAGTTTTTAACTACGAGAGAGAATATATCAGTTTATATAGCGAGAATAACTCCAATCTATTAGAAACCATTAACAAATTATTTAAAGCAAACCCGGATCTTTGGCAGTCGATACTAACAGAATCTTGTTTTATTATGAAGGGAAGGATTATTGGCATAATACGTCATGAATTGACTTATTTAATTCAATTTATCTTCGTTAAATTCCACAAACTTTCAAAAGTTTGTGGAAGCAACAATACAGAATATAAATATGAAATTTACGAGTTCGAAAAAACTTATCTCTTAAGGATCATTGAATTCTTCAGATTATTCTGCGAGAACCATCATAAGATCTATCAAACATTCTTCACTAAAATGTATATACAGCATGGTGAAATGGATTTGATCGAATTTATTTTAGAGTTGCCCGTTATGATTTTAAATCACTCAGACTATTTCAAAAAAAAGAAAATGCGAGGAATTCTAAAATATTTCAGACAGGAAGAAATTGAATACTTTAGTGACATCGCAGATTCAGTCAATAATTTTTTGATCGAGTTAATACAAGGCTCATTAGCTGACAATTTTAATTACATTGCCAGTCGCAAAGAATTTCTCATTTTTTATGAATATGGTTACAGATTCTTCGATTCAATCGATACTGGGGAAGACTATGAAAAATTTTCTGCTAATTTTCTGAGATTTATAAATTGTTATCTTGAAGAGAATACAAATAGTGTCGAGAACAAAATAGCAATTGTAAAGAAATTCAAGCCCTCTAAACTACTAAATGTTCTTTTCTTTTCTTTTAAAAAGTTGTGCTACATTTACTTAGTCGAGAAACCAAAAGGAAAACACGAAAAAGTTGAAGATATCAAGATCGACACTCAAACTATACACGCATACAACTTAACGGAATCAGTGAGTAAGGATTTATTGAAAATATTCATCGACGATGAGTCAATTAGAAATCATCACTTGTTCATTCTAGCAAGTGCTATTTATATATTCTTCAAATCCTCGAGTTTTTACAAATCTGGTGAAAAGATAAAAAGTCTTTTGAATACTTTACAAAAATTGTCTGAATTAGAACCAGATAATATCCCTGAAAAGAACAAACAACTGACTATCACTAAAAGGGAAGTGTACAATTTCTTCAATACCTTAATCAAGGAAGTAGAGGTTTCTTACAAATTCAATAATCAAATGGAAGACATAGAATTGGTTAAGTACAGGGACTACTTTGACGATGACTTCTTTGAATTTGAAAAATTTAGGAAATTCCTTAAAACAGAAGTTCAAGGAATCCAGAATGTTATTTATGTAGTCCACCCTGACAGTTTATTTATTGAAACTTCTGATTTAGTCAAATTTAATGAAATCGCTCCTTTTGAAAATTTTGATATTAAGCTTAATTACATCCTTGAATATTACGAGCAACTTTACTCATTTATTCAATTAAGAAAATTCTTAGCTTCAAAACATTCAAAATTATTAACGTTTTTATTCTATCTAAATTACGACAGAGCAAGTGATATCTCAATTTTAATATCAATAGCCTTAAACGCTTTTATTGTAATAATCTCAATGGTTGTAGACAAAAAATTAGAAATCAAGACAAGTCCTAACAGAAATCAAATATATCACAGTAGTTCCCCAGGCCATAGTTTGACTCCTTTTGGGGAAAACAATTCTAATCATCAATCAGAAGCGAACTTTTTGTTACAAGAATATGGAGGAATAGCAGTAAAAGTATGTTCAATCGTTCACCTATTCGTTCTACTTTTACTAATAATCAACTGGATGAGCTTTCGAGTTTTCAAACTTAAAAATTTCGTTTACCACAATAAATCAATTTCCCTCACGACTAGGATAAAAAAATATATGGATCTTTTATTCGAAAAAGAAATCTTTCCTCTTGTCTGGATCTTTGCATTCGGTGTACTTGCTTTATTAAGTGATAGGTACAAGTTTGCCTACTCTTTACAATTATTTGCTATATTTTCACAAGTTCCAACAATGCAAACTGTCATTTACAGTGTGATAATAAGATACAAACAATTTATATCTGCTACATTTGTCATAATTATCCTGATGCTTTTATATTCGTCTCTTTCATTCTTTTGGTTCAGAGATGAATATTACAATAGCGACATCCAAGAAAATTACTGTGAGTCATATCTTCAGTGTTTCTTGCATCTAATTACAAACGGGGTCAGAGGGGGTGCTGGTTTAGGCTTTCCTATTAAATCCATACAAGTTAAGAGTTACTACTATGAGTTCATTTTCGAGTGGATTTTCTATTTTTCAATCATGCTCATCATGCTTAACGTAATTAATGGTATCATAGTCGATACATTCCAGGCTCTCAGAGAACAAAACAATCTAAAAGAAGATATCAGAGAAAATGTTTGCTATATCTGCTCCCTAAACAGGTCCAAGTTTGAAATCAAGGGAGTCAGCTTCAATAATCATGTAGAAGTTGAACACAACGTCCTTAACTATTTCTATTACCTACTCAAAGTTCAGCAAACTGACGAACAGGAATTGAACTCCTTAGATTACCAAGTACTAAATAATATAAGAACAATGAGAACGGATTTCTTCCCTATTAAAAAGGCTCTCTCTTTGGGGAATCATAAAAAAGAAGAATGACAAGGAAATATATATGCTAATAATTATTTAAAGAAGTTTTTATTTTTTATTTTAGACAGAATTAAATACAAATTAAACTCATTTTAATGTATTTTATGTATATATAATTAATAAAATTTTATAAGTCAGAGTTATAATTTACTTTACTATAATTATTACTACTACTATTTAAAACACTTTCTAAGGGTGTATGGTTATTAAAATATTCTGTGCCATTTAGATTTGTTATGTTTGTACTATTTAATAAAACTTGGAAGAAATGTTGATTTATTAAGGAATATGTTGATGATAATGATGAAATCATGTAATCTAGTATGTTATAGATTGCATATAATAGGTGATGTATAGGAAATCTTTTAAGTAAAACAAAGGCAACACAGATAAAGAAAAATAGAAATCCTATGTAAATAAATAAATTTTCAAAAAATTCTCTTTTTTTCAATTTTGTGATGTGACTACCTGAGATTCCTATTTCTGATCCATACGAAGTATAGGCATCATCTATTTTGTCAAATCCCTTAGATGTAGTAGTAAGGGTTTCATGCAAGTTTGAATATATCTTAACTTGGTTTTTTAATATATCTCTAATTTCAAGCATCTTTGATTTTTGCTTTTTGTCATCGGTATTTTCAGACATTTATTTGATAAATTACTTTTAAAATAGTTTTAAGAGGAAATAAATTTAAAAAATTTTTTATCATGAATTAATAAATCCTCTACTGATTCTATAAAATACGAGTATTTACGGGGATATTTAACAATATGTTTTTAGAAATATGAGAAAAATTTGCAATACGAAACATAAATATTTAAAATCCTATTTCATAATTTAACATCAGAAGTAGTCTTAATTTTCATAAAAATCAATTATTTTCCGACTTAAATATTCCTTTTATTAATACCCATCATTATATTTTATTAAAACATTAAAAAAATGAAAAAATAAAAATTAACTAAGTTTAGTAGGATTAAAATATTAATTCATAAATATGAAATTTCATATTCTATTTCTCTAATACAAATATAAGCTCAAATCTGATTATTTTCCGAATAATTTTGTTTTGGCCTCAACTGTATCTAAGTATGTAAATAAAAGGGGTGTTTACTTTTAGCAGGGATAGTTTGTGGTTCCATCCTTGAACTAATGGTCGTAGAGTTTGTTGTTCTTCCATTACTTAAGGAAATATTGCTTTCATAATTAGAAGTAGAGGATGAAATGTTTGCAGATTGAGAAATATCAGATTCGTTTATATTAATCTGCATAATTTGCATAAGACTAAGAAATAATTAAAATAAAAAATACTCAGGATCTCTTCTTATGATTTTCTGTGCTTCTTTCATAATTTTAATTCTTGAAGTCAGTTCTTCTCTTTGCCTTGTAATTGACTCGGGCTCACTCAACACATTGACCATCTCTGTTGATTTGTAAAGTTGATTGTAAAGTCTTAATTGCATACTGTCCTGGATAGACCTCACTAAAAAGAATCCTATTGATTTTGGCACACTATCTCTAAGATTTCTTACGACTAATTTGAAATAAGCTTCTATTCTATTTCTGATTTCCCTAATAAAGATCTAATACAATATTAATAATCAATCATTACATTTTTTGAGTCTACGTGAGTCTTTTCTTGATTTTTGGGAATGAATGTAGTGTAATTAGTCAAATATTCATAATCGTTTGTAAATAGGTAAGAGATTTCCATATCTACTATTGAATCAACGATATATTTTGCTTTGTCTCTTTCTTCGTTTAAAAATTTTGTAACGAAATCGTTAACATCGTCAATGATTCTAGGAAATCTTTGGAAACTTTTTTCTAGAATTTTAGTGGAGAGCATTTCTAAATACTGAAAAACTTGTATGAGACATTCCATAATTGGTTCTCTTAATTTTTCTAACTCTGGCTTAAGGAGATAGTAAAATGCATCGATAGAAGGAAATCCTGGGATGGAGTCACCCTCATGAATTGTTAATGCGTAGTTGATATTTTCATCGGTGTATTGAGCAGTGGCCTTATATTCCCCAGTAAAATCTGAAAGAAGATCCTTGAAGCAGGCTTTTATTTTATAACCACCCTCGTCTTTTACATATGACATGCGTTTGCTGTCATATTTCCCTTTCAATACATTCTTATAAGTTTCACAGTACTCAGAAAGCATATTCCATAATAAATTTAGTTTACCTACATCATCGATAGGTAGCGGTTGTCCTAAAAGAGACAATTCTTCTTCTGCTATCTTAATGTGATCGTTGATTGCCTTAACTATAGTAGGTAGATGTTCTCTGATCATTCTGAAGAGAATTTTCGTAAGTTTTTGAATAAGAATATCTGTACCCACGTAACCAGGGGGCATCTTTCTATAGACGGGGTGATTGTTGAAAAATTCTTTTTCTTTAGCGATCGCTTGTTTCATGGGTATTTTGTCCATTAAATCTTGTTTTGATCTGTTTTTTACTCCTACGTAGCCCAATTTAAGAGAAACTTCCTCTCCCATAAGGGCTTTTCTTGCATCAGTTCCCATATCCATAATGTCCAACTTTGTAAGGACACCAATAGTTCTTGTACCATCTTTATCAATTTCTTTAGCCATTTTCAGACCATCACTAACAGCGATATCGTTATTGGCTTGAATAACGCAAAGGATGATAGTCATAGGATCAGAACAGTATTTAGCAGCCATATTCTTGGTGATTTCTTCTATATTATGAGGTTGCTTTCCGACAGGGACTCTTGTTATACCAGGAAGATCGACAAGAGTAAGATCAGGACAAGTAGGGGAGTAGACATTTAAAATTATAGGCACATCTACAATATTCTTTTCTCCTTTACAAACTTCTTCTGTTAAGTCTTCGATTGTTTGTCTGACTTTGTTGAAATCATAGAATTTTTGGCCTTTTCTTTCTTCGAAAATAGCCCATGGCTTTACCCCATCTCCATCTGGTATGTGACACAATCTCAGCTCTAGTGGCCTACGTGTTACGACACCATCTCCTCTTGGAAGAAAATCTAATCCTACTATACTTTCCAATACAGATGACTTTCCGCTTGATTGAGTACCTAACACTGCTATTCTTGGAAGTTTTATGTATTGTTGAACACCCACGTCTCTGAGTTGATCCTAAAAATTATTTCTATAATTTACAATCAGAGAAATGAGCTTTCTTAGTTTTAGAAATAAAGGATTTTGCTCCTCACTTATATCTTCTTTGTTTGTGTTGTTCATTATTATAAAATAATAATACAAATTAAATTAAATATACAAGTGTTAATTGAATATTATAATTTTATTAAATTCTAAATTAAAAAATTGAATTTGTTTATTAGATTAAAAGCGTTGGCACTAATTTAAGTTTCATGATATCAGTTGTTTAATAAATTCATCATATTTTTTCATTACCGAAATTAAGGAAAATTTTCATTATTTTAAGAAAAATTTATTATTATTAGTAAAATTTAAAATGGAATTCGAAGAATTAAAGTGTCCAAATTGCAAGAAATTCTTTGATACTATAAACGGTAAAGTCCCTCGTCTTCTAATAAATTGTGGACATTCGTTATGTGAAAATTGTATTCTTAATCAGTTAAATGAAAAAGACGAAGATGAGTTCTCAATTATTAAGTGTCCAGAGGATGAAGAATTGTATACTCAAATTACGAATATAGATCAATTTCCGAAAAACATAACTTTGATAAAATTATTGAATAAATCAAAAGAAACAAGGAAATCTCTAATAAATCAATTTGAATCGTTACCTACAACGATCTGTGATCAAGAAGAGAGCAGTCTAAATAAAATTATTCCAACTGAGAAAGTAATTAACCTTATTCAGATGACAGACGAAACGGATCTAGTAATAAATAGCACTCCGCATGATAAATTCGTTTCTGACTTAACAGACAATAATACACAGGACATCTCCTCCCAAGTTACAAATAACGAGCAACGCAACTGTGTAAATGAAAAATCTCAATTAACAAATATTATTAACAACACTACAATCACTCCTCATCATGTTTCAAATTCTGAAACTAAATCTGATACGCCAACCATCATTCATGGCCTAAGCCTGAATAATAATAAATCTTCTCTGAGAATGGGACTGTTTACTAAACAAGATAGCAAACTTAATTTTTACCACGACAAAACAAATATAAACCTTAGTCATAATCATTCCCAATTTTCACCGAATGATCCAACAATATTTTGCCAGGTACATGCAAATCGAGCCTTGGAATTAATATGCCTGGATGATAGAGAAAAAATATGTACAAATTGTGCTCTATTCGGAAATCATAAAAAGCATAATGTAATAAGTGAAGAAGATTTTATAAAAGAAATTGAAGTAAAAGCTGAAATTTTAATCGAATTGTTTGAATTGATTGATAATGGAACAGCTAGCTTAACAGATGCTTCCTTTTCAAGTAAATTTACAAACCTATATGAAAGAAGTAGGCAGAAATGTGAGGCTGTTTCTAATCAAGTTAAGGATTTTATTCAAGAATTGATTTCAAATATAAAAAAATCTGAGCAAGACATTTTACATCAAATTTCGAATAAGTTTGAGACCATCAACAACAAGATAAAAGAAAGTCTTGAAATCCCTAATCAGATAATCAGTAAGGCTGAGGCATGGAAGTCAGATGTGCAAATGAAATTAGATAAGCTTAATGAAATCAGCGATTCAAATAATACAAATGGATTCACAAATGACGAAACTGCGAAATTGATTGAAATAAATGTGACAAACCAAGAGACAATAGCTAATGCGGAGGAAATAACAAACGAACTAGAAAAAATTAAATCCTTGTCTACTGAAGATATAGAGAATTTATTATATAATATTGGAGTAGAATTTAATTATGAGAGTGCATTGAAATTAAACAACTTAGTGCATGTCTTAGAAAATAAAGAAGGTGAGAAATTAGAAGATTCACCTAAAATAAGAAGAAAAAGTTCTATAGAGACATCATTGAATAAATCGAACATCAACAGAAACTCAAACACAGTTCATAATATGCCTCTTAATAACAATTTTAGCATGCAATCTATTGCTACTAATACCAGCGAGACAATAGGTCCTTATTTCGCCGTAACCGAAAATGAAGCAATACCAGGTATTCCTAACAGCTGTAATCAGTCTTTCCTAAACATAAGTGAAGACTCAGCAATAATTCGTGTTAATAATCTCATTACAAATAAAAATGCAGAAATAAATAAGGTAAAGGAGAATCCCTTACCTAAAGCAAGAAACAGTAATTCAAGTTTGGTTTATTCTTCAAACAATCCTAATGTAAACAAATCCATTCAAAATAAGAATAAACCAACGCAAATCCCAAATGTAACTCCAACAACAAACCTTAGTTTAAATAACAATCTTAATAATATGAACGTCAACAGTCCAGGAACTAATAGCATTCCGAATGTTAATCCTACTATTAATAGTACAAAATCCACAGGCGCCTACAAAATCGAAAAAATCGAAAGAGGCAGAACATCCCCTACAAGGGATGAAGAACTTTCTAAATCACCTACCCCGGACAGAGATAAGATAGTATTTATTAAGTCCCAATTCAAAAATGAAATTGCAAATTTCACTGGATACGGTAAGCTTATAAATAATTTGTATGAATTTTTATATTTAATAGAAATCAGCGAGGTAGGAACAAAAATTATCTCTGAGATTCTTACTAATTCTAATAAATCTAACAACCCCTACAGAGCCAAAGAAATTAAACTAACGAAAACTAATCTTAACGATGAATGTGCCATGGTAATATTCAAATCTCTAGATACGAATGGAAATATTATATCCTTAAATATTGCGAAGAATCATTTAACTGATAGATGCATGGACACGATCATCTCACTCTTGAACAAAAACAAGGTATTAAAGACTCTCTATTTGTCCAATAACAATTTTAGTACTCTTGTAAAAGATCGAATCAAATCTTATGCGGCAGGAGTAAAAATTTTTATTTAGATTAAGAATTAATAATTTTTTATAATTAAATTTATGTTATTATGTATAAAATTAACAATTATCTTCTTCTATAAGATTAAAATTTTTAATTTTAATAATCACAAACAAAAAATGAGTCAGACTAAGATAAGAAATGAAAGTTATTCTTCATCTTTTTCACAAAATTTCAAGAACAGCGCAAACAACCAAGACCTTTTGAAAACTTGTCAAAAGATTAACAAATTAGAAATTTTATTTTCGAAGCAGCTTATAAACAGCGATTCAAATCAGAAAACTAATTTTAATTCAAAATCAACCAAAAACATTTTAATAGAGTCTAATCTGAATTCTAAAATTTCTGAGTTTCAAACAAATAACTTTTATAATCATAGGCTCAATAATCAAAGAGATCCATTTGCAAATCTTAACCATCATTCAAGAACAGAATCTCTAGAAAGTCGTCGCATGATTAATTTGCCAAAATTTTTAGACAAAAGTGTGACAGCTCAAAATTTTTTTAATACTCATAATGACAAATATAAAACTTATGGAGGGTGGTCTGACTTTAACTACAAAACTCGAAATTCAGAATCGAATAAAAATGAGTCTATGAATATAATCTTTAAAAAGAAATCTCAAACCAAATACAGTAGAATGAAATCAAACATCACAGAAATAAATAGATACGCTCTGTTAAATAATTATGATAAATGTTTTATGAAGAAAAATTACTTAGGAAATAACCCAGTTGTAGGTGAGATCATTAACAGAACAGAGAACTCAAAAAGTCAAGAAAAAATAGTTGAAGAAAATAAAAATTACGAAGATTATGACAGTTTAAGTGCACAGAAGAGAAATTCTAATATCAATCTCGACAACAAATTCGATTTAAACCCCAAATCAAATATGACTCCAATCATCAACAAGAAATCAGGAAATGTAGGTAGGAGTTTTAGCAAAATTAAATTTAAAATTATAAAAGATCTTGAAGAACAGAACCAAAAAATTATTGGCCAGGAAGAGTATTACAAGAAAATTCAGGAATTAGCAAATAGGACGAATTTTATATCACAAGATAAGACTGATATGCGACTATTTGTGAATAGAAAGTCGACATTTTTGAAGAGATCAGACATAGATTACATTATAAAAATTAATCGTGAAGTCGACAAAAATGAAGCAGATCCTGGCCTGACTGACCTTAGCCTATTTAATCTTAAAAAGAAAAGTAGAAAGTCGACTAAGTCATTAGAGAATAAAGATGAAAATTCATTTAATTTCAACCCTATAGGAAAAAATTTAAAAAATTCCGACTTTGACATAAATAAAAACAAATTGTCTTCAAATAGAAGACGTAAAACTGATATCACCCATTTGAAAGAATACAATATTGAGGGTATTTCAATCAATAGGAATAAAAGCAGCTATAATAGACAACCCGGAACGAATTCCTATAGAAACAGCATGTTTGTAAGTAATAAAAATGACAATAAAAAAATTGAATCAATTCCAAATGCCAATATCACCGATATGTTTGTTGTAAAAATTGATAAAGAATCATTCCACCGTCCCAGTAAATTCAAAGAAAATTCCTTTCGTGTAGAAATACCTAAATCTCCTTCAATAAGAATTCAAAGCACTTCCGACATCAAGAATAATACCGATGAGAATCAATTTAAAAGTAGCAATTTAGGAAATGAAAATGAGAATTCAGTAAGAAAATCTGTGAGACATTCTTTTTTGAAAATAGACAGAAATGCTCTAACTCTCAGGAAATTTTCGAATAAGTTATCACAAACTGATTCTGTAACAAATAAAATAAACAATGAAAAACCTTTAGGACTAAACTCAGAAGGAAATTTTAATAACATAATAAAAGTATATGAAGAAAGTAAAAATATCAATTCATCAGCAGATAATAAAAAAAAGGAAACTAATGATTCACTAAATAAGATAATAAAGACCCCTGTAAAAAGTGAAAGTAAGGTAGAGTCACATTATCAAGATACTTTAGAACAAAATATTGAAATGCGCAATAAATTAAATATGGATAATAAAATGTATCATATAAATATCTCTAAAGATGATACAGTTGCTACTAATAGTCCATCTTTTAACTTAACCTACTCTGACAAAGATCTAATCATCAAAATCAAAATCATAAAAAAATTTTTGAAGGAAGAAAATCCCAAAAATTTTCATTCAAATAAACAGAATTACACAAAGATCTATGTATTTCAAGATGGCATTCCTATTTTAAATGATCTAAAATTCAACGGTAAATATGTGAATATACCGACTAAAAAATATTTCATGAAGTATTCCTCTAAGAATGAAAGAAGAAAGAAATTCCAAGAATTTCTTGAAGAAGCTACGAAAGAGCTGCATTCGAAAAACAGATTCAATCATGTCTTCACAATAAACGGAAATGAGGTTTTTGATTTGATGGATCTCCCTGAAGATGAAAAATGCTGTTATGTCTGTAATTAAAAATAATGTTTTATCTTTAATTTACAATTTAATTTCCTTATCATTTTATTTTTATAATTTTAACTCCACATTTTTAACAAAATGTAGCTACTAATTCCAATTTCAGAGGAATACACATTTTATACAAAATTGATGAAAAAAAATTGAAGATTAATAATATGGATGCAAAACTTTTGGATTATAAACCTTTTGATTGGACTAAAGTAAAGAGAAGTTACTATCACTTGGCTTGCTCATATTCGGGGTGAGTATAGAAATAATTTATTAATTCCAAAAATAGGAATAGTATCAATAACTTCGAAGGAAAAGAAAAATCTCATTTTCTTATGAAAAAATCTCTGAATAATCAAAGTAGAATAAACACAATCGGAATAGAACCAAACAAATATTTTAATGAATATGGCACGATGCTAAGTTTTCCTAATTCTAATGATAAAAAGAAGAAACATTCTGCAGAGGAATTTTTAAAAGAACAAAACTTTAAAGCGGATGCTTCAAATTATGATTCAAGTACATATATATTTAAATAATATATATAAAATCAATATAAAATAGCATCAAAATCTTTTAGCGATGGCCATTGTGACTACAAACCTGAATACGAATATCTTTCCGAATCAGAAGATCGTAAATTCAAGGCTTTTGATAGAATAAAAAATCACATAAATTTAGAGGATAGATTTGATCTCATGTTACATTTTACGAAAATTAATCTTGGAAATCTCACCAATCAAATAAAGAACAAGAGAATAAAATATTATCCAGAAAGAACCAAACACACTACAGAAGACACAGAAGTTTCTGTTCTTATAGACAAATTTAACGACAGAAGAAACATTGACAGGAATAGCAAATATATAAGGAAGGCACGCAAGAGAAATAAAAAATCGAAAAAATTAAATTTCTCTAAAAATACGGCTGCACTTTTATTAAGAAGGTTACTAGAACACTTAGGATTATTGCGATTAGATAAAGATAAGAACCTTCATCACTACCATATAGACAAAAGAAAATGTAATTCAACAAAATTCATCAAATTAAACATGAAGCGAGTCGAGAACATTTATTTCAAAATAGACCATGAAGTAGAAAAATTTTTACCGGATTTAATAGCTCTGAATATTCCTAAAATATTGGAGGAATTCCCTAAATTAAAAAGAATTGACCTTTATAGGTTTTATATCGAGTACAAAACTCTGTTAAAGATATCTATAGCACTCAGAAATTCTATAAGAACAATTAAGAAAGGAATTGACTTTGATACTTTTTACAGAACAGTTCCGAACATGAAGATTTATGGCAAACAAATAGCAAAGGAATTGTTTAAAACTATGAACGAAAGAAAAACAAATTTTCTTGAATGGGATGAGTTTCTTAAGGGAATGATTATGTTAAAAAGTAGGAAAAAAGAAATCGAAGATGACTACGTAGTAAATAAGAAATTTCCGAATTGTGATTTTATTCAAGATGAATAATATTTACTATGCATACTTAAATATATCTTGGATAAACTTATTAAATATTTATTTTATTCTTAAATAATTATCATATTTTATTTCGATAATTCATATAATTTAATAGTAATCTCATTCGATAATTTCCATTTATTTTCATTCATGTCATCGATATATTTCTGAGCGATTGCCTTCAGTTCCTTCAAATTCTTCTCGTTTTTCTTCAATTCGAATTTTATGAATTCTTCCTTTTTCTTTGAAATGAGATCATGAACATTTTCAAGTAAATCAGATTTATAAGAACTAGCAGCAATTTCCTTAAATGTTTGAATGCACACATTTAAATCATTTTCTTTATTTTGAATTATTTCCATTAACTTTTTCTCTGCATCTTTTTTGGATATGTATTTCTTTGAATCATCTTTAAGTTTAAATAAATTCTTTGTTTCTTGTTGATCGATTTTGTGTTGCATATTTATATCGTAAAATGCCTTCATTGTATCGTTCAACATTGACAATTTATTCATCATTGCTTCAGTTTCTTTATTTTTTAAAAGATTAAATTTTTCATCTCTAGAAATAACTTTTTCTTTCTTTTCTTGTAGTTTTTTTTCGTCATCATGAACCATTTCTACAATATAATCTTAAAATATAAATTTTACTTTCTTCTTCTTTTAAATTGGAGTCAAGAATTTTAGTCCTTTTTTCACTACTATAATTTAAGAAATTTTTTATATATGCTGCAATATGTTTCTCTGCGACAAATACGGGTTTGTTTAGATTAATATCTGATTTTTTTACTGCAAGATTCATCGCGTCTTTATTGTGTTCACTGATTTCTGTAGGAATGTTGGTAGAAGCTATAACTCCTTTAGTGGGAGTGGTTTGTGATTTATTTCCTGTAGAGGTTAAATTTACTATGCTGTTTCTCTTTTTTCTATCAGCTGGATTTGTTGCTCTATTGTTTTTATTCTCTTCCTTTTGATTAGCATTATTACTATTAATTACAGTTATTTCTGTTTTTAGCCTTTTTTCTTTATCTTCTCTAATAAAATTTTCTTCTTCCTCAGTTACGGGAAGATTGTTTTCAATCTTCTGCTGTATGAGAAATCTAATGCGAGACCTTTTTGCTTTCTCTGCTCGTCCAGGTTCTTTTTGTTCCCAGGACTCTTTCATAGCTCGTTCCGAGTCTTCTTTAGTGGTGTCTTTTACAAAAGCTAAAGTGTCAGATCCGAATGTTTTAAAGGACCAGGATAAATCGTTTGTCTTTGTAATATTTAAACAGTTAGGGAATTCCGATTCGTGGAAGTAACATATTAAAAGGAATGGCTTTCCATAGTTGATTTCCTTTTGATTATCTTTAGCTGTCTTTTTGTTGTCGTTTAATCCAGAGATATTTAAGTTGGATAAAAATGGAGAATCATAGTTAAGTACTACATTTGGAATTAAAATAGAATTGTAAAAATCGGATTTAAAGATCAATGAGTTATTTCTAGAGTCATAAATTTCTACAACATATTTCGTCTTCTGTAGTTTGTCAACTTCGATTTCATTCGTTTTAAGGCTGATTCTTCGATCTGATGGTACAAAACTGTTGCTCTCAGATGTGTCCATTGAAGTGGCTATTTGATTTCTTTGAATTTGGGTAATATTAATAGAAAATGTTGCATATGTTTTATCAATACCAAAAATTAATTCCTTGAAAATTATGCCATGTTTATTTGGTATGTAAAGATCTCCTATTTCTAAAATTTCTATTCGTTCAATATGTTCGATATATATGTTAGGATTAGATGATAACACCTCAAATTCGAAATTGTTTTCTAAGATGTTATAAGGAGGGGTCGCAGTCAAAATGATCTATATTTAATATTATATCTAATATATTATATATACATAATAGGAATCGGGGCTTGCAGGTAGTTCACAGGTATCCACGAAATAAATTTTGTTCTTAGAAATGTTCTGGCTGTGAGAAAGATACAAATCGAAGAATTTAAGCAGGTAATTATCAGAATAATTTTTCGAATTTAATTTGAAAAATAGTTTGGTATCTATGTTATTATTCTAAGGGAAATATAAGAAAATATGTTTATTACTTAAATTACCTTAATTTTCAATCTCATTAATAAACTTGTTTTATCCTTTTCCAGCGATTTATGACTAATCTTGAAAGTATTACAGGAGTAATCGCAGTAACTTTTTAAATAAGTGGCATACGACATATTTTCTATCATATGATCAGACATCATCGATAAATAGAAGCCCATCGGATAAACGCCTCCTTTAAGATGAATAAAATATTCTTGATCAAATTTTATGGCATCATATTGCATAGTCATGTGTAAATTTGTAATTTTTAAATTTGGTTCTACCAAGTTTTTTTGTTTGTCATAGATTTCAAATAGCAAATAGAAATTCGAATCCTTCAAATCTCCACGTGAGTCGCTATTAGCATGAAAATTAAAAACGATGCAGGATCTTTCAGAATTCCTTCTATTATTAAAGCAAATTCGACTTAGATTCTCCCTATTTTGAATATCGTTGTTTGCTGGGATTAATCTGAAAACAGTGTATTCTGGATTATGTTCGTAAATGTCATTCTCATAATTATACCAATTACTATCATAGCTAATATAAGATCTGAAATGTTTGGGATTGTAAAGTATCATGAAGTGATTAAACAAAGAATAAAAATCATTGAGATAGATCCATGTACCCTCTTCTCTTGTCAGAGGTTCTTTAGAGGCCTCATATTTCTGTAAATTATTGTTAATCAGTGCTAAATAATTATCGTAAGCCCAAGACTTTTTAGAAACCTTTCCAGGAGAATCTTTTGAAATATTATTTTCTAAAGAAATTTCTTTTGAAATGTTATTTGAATTTATTTGTATTTGGTTTGTGCTTATATTCGGGATCTGAGATGGCTTTTCTTTAGATAAAGGCTCCGATACAGCCTGACTATTTACTCTTTGTTCATTTTGTGATTCTATCTTATTACTAAATACTTTGTCTAAATAACTCGGAGGAGGAAAATCCCAGTTATTCAACAAACATTTTTTAGTCATTTCTATCTCTTGATTTGTATAAGGTACAAATAAATGTTCTAAATTCTTGTCAGTCGAATTTTTAATTTTAATTAGACGAATTTTTTTCCCTTCTTGTTTCAGTTCCTCAATTCTCTTAATTTTTTCCTCTTTTTGTTTTGCTTTTAATTCTTTCAATTTTTGGATATATATCTTCTTATCATCTAAAGAAAGTTGTTTAAGGGGTGCTTTAAGATAGTCTCTAATTTTTTCTCTAAGATCTGTGAAATCTAAAGGCTTCAAACGTTTCATATTGAAATTGTTATTATCGAATATTTCTAAAACAGAATACAGAAAGTTCCCGTAAATCTTTTCACCGACTCTTTCATTCTGCTTTACATTTGTTTCCACCGATCCAAAGTTTGTGTCCTTGGTTGGATTTTGATTATTTTTGTTCTTGGTATAAGATTGACTGATGAAATCGTACAACATATTCTGATATAAATTCATTTCAGTTTTTGAAAATGATTTCCCACCTGGTAACATATCATAAATAAGATTAGAGTGGATCGTGGTACTAAATCGTTTGGGTGTTCTGAAAATATTCTTAGCCTCATTCAAGGAATTAAGGGAATCTGAATCTGGCAATCCTGGTCTTTTAAGTGCCCTTGAGGACATTTTTTTTTCAATTATTTTATGTTTACTTTCGCTATCTTTATATGTGTTTTTATCATGGACTATTTTGGCATATGCTAGGAGTATGGGTTGATGATTCTTGTAATTTTCATCTTTTATAATATTGTTGAGCATATTTGTAATAGCTTCTTCCTTTATAAATAATGGATTTGTGAATGAAATTTTCTCACCCACGTATCCGGTTAGTGAATAAAATATGGAACTGTCCCCTATTTCTTCACTTGCTCCAGAGAATTTATGAGAATATAATTTTATCAGAGCCTTTGTAATTAATGCTGGCCACAATTCGTTTATCATTTCTGATTTAGGTAGTAAGAATTCATCATACTTAGTACAAGGCATTAAATCATCAATTTCTACTTTTCTTGGTTTTCCCATGTAATTCAATTTAATCCAATATCTTCCATGAGGATTATAAACAGGAATTCCTTCTTTCTGGGGATATATTTTTTGATAAATATTTTCTGAAGTCTAAAATTGTTTAATTAAAATAAAAATTTTTACATTAGCATCTACTATTTTTCTATCATTTATTATTTGAAATATAGATCCTACCCACTTGCAATAATCTGGGTATTTATCTTCCATATTGATATCATGGAAATTGAAGCGCTTGTAAATGATTTTTTGTTTTATTAATTCGTGCTCATTTATTTGTCCTTGTATTTTATTACTATTGTTGAAATTTTGGTGTTTGATCTTCTTGTCGTCGTTCGGATTATTTCCATTGTGATTTATATTATAATTGCTAGTACTCGAACCTATTTGATTATTATGTTGATTATTATTGACAAATTGTGTTTTTGATTTCTTTTTATTTTCTTCTGCTAAGATCATGCTTATCCTCTTTTCATATTCTTCATCGGTTTCTTCTATTTCAGTTACGGAAGCTACTTTGATTTCAGCTGGCTTTGATAATAATTCAATGAATTCCTTGGGAATTAATTTATTTATATTGTGCTGGTTATAATCAATTATTTCTTCGCCTATATGACTTTCGTTTAGACTTATATCTGAAGAGGAAAATTTTTTTCTAGTTGTTTTGCGTTTTGTACTTCTCTTTGCCTTTGATTGAGGACCTCCCACATTAGATTCATATACTTCTTTTATTTGTTCTCGAAATTTTATATTGTTTACACCCGTATGCCGTTTTGTGATCTCTTTGTCAAGTAAATTCTCTTTGATGTAAACTTCAGGTCTTAACCATTTTACGTTGAAGTATGCCTCAGATTGAATTGAATAAGGGAGATTTATTTTACTCATTTCAGGATCTTCGAACTTAGTACTGGGCTCTGTTTCTGTTGTTCGTTTTTCAAAATCTAAGTTGAATTGTTCAGCCTCTTTGTCGTTCCATTCAGGAAATAGTTTCATCGGAGAATTATCGCAATGATACTCTCTGTGATATTCTAAAGGTTGATATATGACTGAACATTTTCTAGCTAGTATGTTAGGGGGAATAACTTTTTTGTCTATTGAAATTGATCTATTGATTGTTTGTTTGGAAATTTCCTTTTCTTTCGTTGGTTTCATTGTGGTTTATTAATTAGATTTAATAATCAATTTAATAATAATTTTTATTATATGTGTTTGAAATTAAAATTTAGAGAACATATGAAGGTTAGGAATAGAAGGTTTGTCTCTTAAATATTTATCTATAGATGATTAATTGTAATTATTTAAATGCTATGAATTATTTCCTATTATAAAAATATGAGAAAAAATGGAATAATCCCTCCTCATTTCCTATTCTATATAGAAAATGATGGAATAGAAATAACTGACTATAAATCAGGCAATATGACACATAAGGATCCATGTGATAGAATGGTAGTTAAGTTCCCCTATAGTATAAGAAATATTCACATTCAGGTGGTATTCGATAAATTAGATTACTCTACACCTCCTGATTTCATTTTAGTAGACGAAGATTCAATTATTATGAAATACTCAGAAATAATTAAAGATTGGAATTTTAGAGACAGTGCCAGCTTATATAACTCACTTAATAGAATAAAAGATTTCTATTCTAAAGAACAAGAAAGAAAATTAATGGAAATAATACAAAATTCTTATATCAATTATAATGAAATAATTGCAATAAATCAAAATATCGGTGTTTATAATTCTAATCCTATCAACATAGAACAATCTAATTATAATATTTTTGAATGTATAGATAAGCTAATAAAATTCCTTAAAAATAGATTCAATAGCTACATAAATGTGAATAAATCCAATTGCAATCTAGAGATAATAATAAACTATGGGAATTATAGTATCAATAATTCAGATATATCTTCTTGTATGTTACCTAAAGAGGTGCCTAAGAATCATATAATAATATCTTATCCTGTTGATTATCTTATCAGAAGCAGAAATATCAACAAGAACCCTATGATTAATATATATATTCCTATCACATCTGATGGATATTTTTATGTAGATGTAATAACCCCGTATTATGTTACCATTCCTGATCTAAAATACCAGAATGAAAATGGTCAATTGAATAATTTCTATGAGTATTTAGTTAAATATGAATCCTTACTCTTAGAATACTTCAGAGAGATGCAGTTAAGAGAGACTATTATTAAAATGATAGTAGATGCAAATATTGGATATCCTCTAGAAATAGATACTTTTGCCTTTAACAAATTATGTCTGTACTTTAATTACAACAAGAATAATCTGAACATAGGTAATAGTAGTATAAGAGGGAAAGGAGGTAATCCAGGATCTTCCCTTTTGGTAAATCCTCTTCAACACAATTGGATACTCAGCTTTACTTTTATAAAAGATGAATACCACAAGATGGAGTTTATTATAATTGATGCTGATAAGACAGGAATAATATTTAAGAAAAAGTTTGAATATTCTGCTAATGAAAGAGAAATGAATAACTTAATTCATCAGATATTACAGAGTGTTTTAGAGTCATTGAACCCTATGGGAAATAAAAAATAATATTACATATAATATTTAATGATTTACTATTATTTTAAGATTGAATTAAATATTAAGAGAAATTTTATGAAAATAAAGTAGAATGAAATTATTGTTTCAAAAGAAATGTATATACATTTATCTATGTTTTTGATAGTGTATTAAATTTTTTATGAGTATATGTATATAAGCTATAAAAAAGGAAAAGATTACCTTAGAAAAAGTGTTAATATTTTTTTATTATGGAATAAATGGTTATATAAATAATAAACATAAAAAATCAAAGTAGATAAGCTAGAAATTGTTAAAGGGAATTATATTTAATAAATGATGGAGAGGGGATAATCATTTACTTAGTTGTCTAGACTGTTACATATCTAATTATAAGGAAAATTAGGTTTCAAATGAGATTGAAAACGAAGTTATGAGTTGATGATTCAAATAATTTGAAATAAATTAAAAAAATGTTTGTTTCTAATAATAAAGAATAAATTTTTAAAATCCTGAGGTGAGTTTAATTCAATTTTATATAAATATATAAATATATTAATAAAAAATCTTCAATCATGTAAAATAAATTATTTTATTTTAAAGTTTAATTTTTATTTAATATCATCTTCCTTAGCTGCGTTGATTGATAACATTGACATTTGTAGCATCTGAATTAGAAATAGCATTTGCATTGCCAAATACTCCTTCGTTGATAGCCAAAGAATTTGCATTGGATTCTGCATAATTGTCTAAATTGACGAAGTTTCCTCCTCTAATTCTTCTGTCTCTGATCCATTTTGAAGATGAAGCAACTTGTAAGGCAACGAGTGAGATTACTAAGCAAATTAAAGATTTCATATTTGTTTTTCTTGATTATAAACGAAATGTTCGGTATTTATAGTGAAATAATTGAGGGTTTTTTATAATTGAAATCGTTTTGTTTGTATTGAGAGTTTTTGGAATTATCACGTTTCTTATTATTTAATTAGTTTATACCATTAATTTTTATTTATTTTTGTTAGTTAATATTATTTAAATATTTTGATTTTTCTAGGAACTTTAAATTTTAATATTTGCTATAAATGGGGATTGGGGATTGGGGATTGGGGATTGGGGATTGGGCCAATCCCCAATCCCCAATCCCCAATCCCCAATCCCCAAACCCCCACTCCCCAACCCCCCAACCCCAACCCCC
>Ga0169931_10002729_pt1 | contig 28503 bp, 19 predicted proteins | sample Kivu_15m_20L_FD_129675 | JGI IMG/M metagenome (GOLD analysis project Ga0169931, IMG submission 129675) | Freshwater microbial communities from Lake Kivu, Western Province, Rwanda to study Microbial Dark Matter (Phase II) - Kivu_15m_20L... | ecosystem: Environmental > Aquatic > Freshwater > Lake...
AAGTTTCAATATTAAAAATAACAACATCAGATGCAGATGAAATAGATAATGTAATATTGAAGGAGGCGTGTAATACTAATATGTTATATTGTCATCATGTATTATTTAATTTTTTATCGAATAAAAGTGTGTCATATTTATTTATAATAAAAGGAACTAAAATAAATAAAATTTTGACACAAATTCATAAAACAATAACTCCACAAATTTCAGATTTAGATGTGAAATTGAAAGAATTATATGTACATAATGAAAATATAATGAAATCATTGAATACATATGCACCAGAATCGACAACAAACAGTAAAATATCACAAATAGTAACAAAATTAGATGAAATTTGTAATAAACAAGTAGAATTAGAAGCATTAATAACTGATCAACAAAAAGTATTAACAAAAATAACAAATAAGTTATATCCACATGGGTCTAATATTGAAAAACTATGATATGATCAATGTCGCTATATATCAGTTGATAATGTGATACCTTTAAGTTATAATAGTAATAATAGTGATGTGATAAAGATAATAATAAATAGTAAAAAATTATGAATGGTATTTAGATATATATATATTGTAAATATACTGTATTTTAGATGTATATATGAAAATAAGTATTTTTATTAATAATTAATAATTAATAAATAAAAAGTAGATTAATTAAAAATATTTTTAATTTACATTATTAAATGTTCTGTTGTTGTGCAGCAGTAAAACAAAGACAAAATAATAATTTATTATCAAGAAATATGCAAAATACATTACATGACAGTATATTAGACAATGAATTGATCGCATTATTAAGTAAAATTAATATAGTAAATACGAAACTTACTTCAAAATACATACCAGCTCATATAAAATCTAAAACATATAATATACCTAATATAATAGCAGTTGGGTCTCAAAGTGTAGGTAAAAGTTCGTCATTAAATTCATTAATAGGAATACCATTATTACCTACAGGAGAGTCAATGGTTACACGGACACCAATTAATATACAAATCAAACAATCTATGAAACAAAAAACAATTAAAATATTAAAATATACAGATTATGATTGTAGTGTAGAATTTAGTGCGGTTATTGATGATAATTATGATTTCACACAATATTATCAACGCTTACGTGAACTAACAGACTTAATGGTACCACAACATGATGTATGCGACACACCAATTTATATAATGTATGAAGCACCTAATGTACAACCATTAAATATAGTAGATTTGCCAGGAATAATATTAACAAATAAATTTATGGATCAACCAGATGGATTAGTAGATCATATATATAAAATTATAGAAGCATATGTAAAAATACCAAATACATATGTGGCAGTATGTTTACAACCACATATAGATTTTGAAACAGATCCAGCATTATCTCATATAATAAAATTAAAAAAACAGTATAAATTTACGACAATAGGAATAATAACAAAGCCAGATTCAATAAATATAGATTTATTCAATGTTAAATGTGGCAAAATGATATCACAAACAAGTGGTAATTTAATGATGGATAAAGGATATTATGTATTAAATAATACCCTAACTAATACAGATGATAATTGGTATATTAATTATTTTGGAGAAGATTCATTTATAGTAAGAACAGGTAAATATGGGATTAATAATATTGGTTTGTTATTTAAATCATTATTATTGTCTGGAACAAAAGATAGTATTCAAGTTATTGAATCAAACATGATGGATATTAAAAATTTAATTACTGAAATGAAAGTCAATGATGGAAATGAATTAAAAACAAGTACTAAACGATTATTATATATAACTGATCATATTTTTATAGCAAATAGAATATTACATGATTCAATTAAATCAATAGGTAATATAAAAAATATAGGTCATGATATAAAAGTATGTATGGATACATTAAAAAAAGATTTAGATAATATGAATGAATTTTCATCAGCAAATTTAACAGATACAGAATTAAAAGAAATAATATTAGAATTTGATGGTTATAGGTCAAATTTTGGTAAAAATATGACTTTAGTATTAAATAAATGTTTAGCGAATGCAAATAGTAGGCCAATCCAAAAACTGAGAAAGATAATAGAATTACGTATTTCAGAAATAATAAGAATAATGAAAGAATTTATAATTTCAACATATAATGGCACATTAGATATATATCCTGAAAATCTTAATTACCATAAACTACAAATAAATAGATTTACACGTATTATTAATTTACTGACTGATTTATCAACTAAAATATTAGAATCATGTGTAAATAGAGCCCAAACAGCAATAAATGATCAATTAAATATAATAGAAAGTGAAACATGGTTATTATATGATGATATAGACATGATGTTAGGAGATATCCATACTCTAATAAGTAATACAGATAATGTGGATAAAAAGAAATTACGAGCAGATAAATTACATCAAATACAGCAAATTTATACAGATAAATTATTTAAATTTGAACCAGATAATATTGATGGATTAAAAAAACGACAAAAAGGTGGAAATTTACCAACTACTGGAAGACAAAAGGTTTATGATATTAATAAAGATAATGGGCCATTGGATTTAGTTATTACAAAATCAGCGGACTATACAACAACTATAAATAATGATGCTATTATTGATTTTTCATCTTCTACTAAACAAAATAAACTAAATAATTCTACTAATTCAGTACAAAAACATATAAATAATGATACTGATATAATGGTAGTCCAATCTGTACGTAAAGATAAACAAGTAAATGATGAAGATATTAATATTAATGATTATATTAAATTAACAAGAATAATATTAGAAGGAACTTATAAATATATAGTAGCACAAGTTAAACAATTAGCATTAAATAGTATAGCTAATAATATATTAAAATATATGGAAAATAAATATTTTATTGATATATGTAATAGATTATCTGAATGTGTTGATTATAATGATTTATTTTATAATAGTAATGAAGATAAAGAATGTGAATTATTATTAAATAATATTGGAAAAAATATAGATGATGTTATTAAAAATATACTATATATTAAAAATTTGAATTCAGTATAATTTATATTTTTGTAATTTATATTATATTATATATTATAATATAATATTATAATATATAATGTCTAGTCGGCTATATGCATATGATACAAATATTTCATCTAATATATATAATTGTAATTATACAAATGATATAACAAATGCAAAAAATAATTATTATAACAATCAAAAAAAAAATACATTAGATCCAAAAAATGGTAATATTATTACCAAATATACTCGTGATATTCTATCTTATACTCCTATAAATCATAATACTAAATATGAACATACTTCTAATAATTTTTGGAAAGATCTTGTTAACCGTAATACTATTGGATTAGTTGATAAAATGGATCCATCAAATATTACATCAATACCAATAGGTCCAGAAGTAGTAGATAAAGTGAAAGTGGATGATAGTAATAGTTTTGAGAAACAGTTTGAATTATGTACATTTACAAGTGATCAAAAACCACAATGTATAACAGTGGATAAACGTGCACCTATTTCTTTAACAACATATAATAGAGTATCAGATGAAGATTTTGTATTTGAAAATATGGTACCACATACTAAATCTAGAGATAAAATAATAAATGATTATAATTCAACACATGCATTAACTTTAGCTACTTTTACTGGACAAAAATTAAAACCTACAAAAACTGAAGTTGAATATATGTTTTCACAAGATGAATATAAAGATATGAATAAAAAATTAGTCTTTAATACTGATGATGTTCGAAATCGATATAATGATAGTGTTGGATTAAAACAAAATAATATACGACCATTTGAACCTGAACAAGTTGGTCCTGGTTTAGGTCTTAATTATAATGTACAAAGTTTAGGTGGATTTAGAGATACTGCACGTGTTATGCCTAGAGATACTGATGCATTACGCGCAGCTAATAATCCTAAATTATCTTATACTACAAATATTAATCAAGGCAGTAGAACGACTATTCCTACAAATCAACAACATATAGGTGAAGTTCGTAAATATAAACCTGAAAAATTTACTGAATATGGTGCTGATGTAATATGGGCTGGTAAAGCAGCTCATTTGGGACCATTGCCTACACATCATTTTGTATTAAAAGACACTAATAGAAAAGAATCTGCTATAGATCATGGATATACTAATGCTACAAATAAAGGTGGTATTTATCATCTTAATTTAGAAGGTAATGCAACATCAATGCATAAAACACAATTACATACAGAGGGAATACCAGTCAGAGCAGTTAAAGGAGGTATTAAAAGATATAATCAAGGTAATGATAGTAGTTATGTAAATTATATTACACAACGTAGTACTACTAATAATAGTGACCATGGATTTGTTAAAGGCGCTGAACATTTTAATACTGTCCATTATACTGATGATGCCAAACCTACTATTCGAGAAGACATTGCCACTCAATTAAATACTAATATAGGACGTGGTGGAACTTCTGGATACCATCAACAACATATCGATGAAGCAAAAGCTACTATTCGAGAAAATATTGCCACTCAATTAAATACTAATATAGGACATGGTGGAACTTCTGGATATCATCAACAATATACTGATGAAGCAAAAACAACTATTAGAGAAGATACAGCAACACAATTAAACACCAATATAGGACGTGGTGGAACTTCTGGATACCATCAACAACATATTGATGAAGCAAAAGCTACTATTCGAGAAAATATTGCTACTCAATTAAATACTAATATAGGACGTGGTGGAACTTCTGGATATCATCAACAATATACTGATGAAGCAAAAGCTACTATTCGAGAAAATATTGCTACACAATTAAATACTAATATAGGACGTGGTGGAACTTCTGGATATTACCAAGATCAAAAAGATGAAGCAAAAGCTACAATAAGAGAAAATATGTCTTCTCAATTAAATACTAATATAGGACGTGGTGGAGTATCAGGATATTATCAAGATCAAAAAGATGAAGCAAAGGCTACAATAAGAGAAACAACAGCGTCTAATTTAAATACTAATATAGGTAAAGGTGGAATATCAGGATATTATCAAGATCAAAAAGATGAAGCAAAAGCTACGATAAAAGAAACAACATCTACACATTTAAATTTAGGTGTTAATTCTAATGCATCAAAAGCATATTATCAAAATTTAAAAGATGAAGCACGATCAACAATAAGAGAAGATATATCAACACAATTAAACTCAAATGTAGGACCAACTGCTATAAATCGTGAAGCTATTTTTTATAAAAATACAGTAGAAACGTCTGATGGCCGTGAAATAGTAGCTAAACAAAGAATACCAACTACAAGAGGGGCATATAATGTTCCTAATAAACAATTTATAAATATAGAACTAAAAGATGATCCTAAATTTGATCCACTTATGATAAGAGATGGTACAAATAAATATGTATTAAGAGCAGATACAGAATATAATTTGAAAAAAAATAATACACAACAAACAATGCCAATATTTGATGCTAATTTTTTAAATATAATGAATGATACATTGGAAAATAATCCTATTGTTAATAATTTAATACATAAATCTACTCTAAATATAGATACATGTAATCCAGATAGAATTTTTGAATATAGTAATAATTCAAAATATAATTATTATAAAAATAAAACAATTAAAGATGTAATTGATAATTTATAAAATTTCATCATCATAATCAGGTAATACACTCTCAGAATCATAATCATCTTCTATTTCTTTTATATCATTATAAGTCAAAAGAAATTTCGGATTTTTATTAATAATATGATCTTTGTTTGTATTTAATATATCCATTATATAATTATACACAATACAAATATCATTTATAGATCTAGCACCAGTTAATTTAATAGATCCACTACTAAAAATCAATATTGTTGGATGTTTTATTTGTTTTTTTTTAGTATAATACGATATATTAAGATATTTAATATTAATTGCTTGATGTATATTAGATTCATATGATACTTTTAACATAATATCATTTCGCAATATATTAACTAATTTTATCATATCTAACATATAATTAATATCATATACTATATTAATCATATCTATATGGAAATCTACAATACTACATATATTAGTATTATTATGATCTTTAAATGTAATTAATTTTCCAATGTCAACTATTTTATTATTTATAATAATATAATAATTATATGATAATATAGTGATTATTTTATTTAATAATATATTAGCTTCTGATATATTTTTACAACCACTAATTTGATAAGAACCATTTTTAAATAATTTAATATTTAACATCCTGTCATTTGATATTTGCACCACTAACGTTGCTTGATTATCAAAATATTTATTTGTTAATACTTTTTTTGGCATATTTTTCAATGATCTATATATATTCATATATTTTATCGATAATATACATTTATCCGATAACTTTATATATCTCAACATATTCAATAAATTTATATTCACATTTAAACTACCTGAACATGATATTGTTGTTATTTTTGAATCAGATGGTATTAGTGATACATCAAATGATTTATATTCAATAACTGTATCATATATTATATTATTAATGTCTATACTATATGATTCTTTTATATTATTGTTTTTTTTATCTTTTATCATATATCGTGGTAATATATGTGTTGATTCATCTAAATTGTTATATATCATATATAATTATAGATTATAAACAATATATATAATCTATAATTAATGTATTCAATTTTTATTAATAAATTATTGAAATATAAATTAATAATAAATAATCAATATTATATATATATTAATATGGAACTTAATAATATATATGTAGGATATTTAGAATTATGTGTAGGCCCTATGTTTGCTGGTAAAACAACATATTTATTGGAATTAATAGATAATTTTAATAATTTGCAAATACCATTTACTGTTATAAAACCATCTATTGATAATAGATATAGTGATAATAAAATAACTTCTCATGACATGATATCATATAAATGTGAAACTATAAAAGATTTATCATATACAGATAATATGAAATTAACACATAATATATTAATAGAAGAAGGGCAATTCTTTAAAAATTTATATGAATATGTATTAAAATGGTTAGAACAAGGCAAATATATATATATTGCCTGTTTAAATGGTGATTATCTAATGAAACCTATCGGTGATATTTATAAATTATATTCAACGGCAAATAAAATAATACATAAATCAGCTAATTGCGAATGTGGCAAAGAAGCAAATTTTACAGCCAGAATTATTAAATCAGATAAACAAGAATTAATAGGAGGAGCAGATATATATAAGCCAGTATGTAGAAAATGTTATATTATTATTAATAATAATATAGAAACATAATTTATTTTATATTATATAATGGTCAAAATATTGTCATGGGATATTGGTATTAAAAATTTAGCATATGTTATTATTGATGAAATTAATAATATACGTAATATAATTAAATGGGATATCATTAATTTAATTCCAGATCAACCTAATTGTTATTATACTAAATGCAAAGCCATAACAACAAATATATGTACATTAGACAATAATAATATTTATTGGTGTGACAAACATAATGATATATATAAAACATTGATCACTCTTGCACAAGACACCAATAAAACAATATCAAAACAATTAAAATATAAAACTATTAATTGCAATACATTATCAACTGATGAAAAACGTTTACGTCTTATTAATAAATTAGATATTGTTATTTTACCTATTTTATTATTGCAAAATATTGATTACGTTTTAATTGAATTGCAACCAGTTAAGAAAAATCCATCTATGAAAGCATTAGCAGATACATTACAAGCATGGTTTATTATTCGTGGTATAGTTGATACAAATACTATAAAACAAATAAAATTAATAAATGCTTCTAGTAAATTAAAACAATACAAATCTATATTAGATGAATCATTACATAAAGCAATCGAAAATAATATAAATATAGATGATAATTCTAATAATAAATATACTATAACAAATAAATATACTATAACAAAAGCCACCAGTGTTGATGTTGTCAAAAAATATCTAAATGACAATAATTTATCTAATTGGATTTCTTATTTATCTTCTTTCAAAAAACAAGATGACCTATGTGATGCATTATTACAAGCATTCGCATGGTTAGATAGACCTTTAAAAAATAGATAATATTATAAATATTGATAATAAATAATAATTATGATATTTGTTTTAAGTAATCAATGATATCAATATGATTATAGTTATTAGCAATATTAATTATATCATCAGTAATATATTTAATTTTTACAGGAAGATTATGGTAATTGGATATATTTTTATCTAGGTGATTATCAAAAAAGTACATTATAATATCTAAAAAGCCATTAGCAGCTGCTGAAACAATACTATGAAGTAGTACTTTTTCATTTTTTTCTTCGAATAAATATTTAACAATATTCAAATGTCCATTTTTTATTGCATTATGCATTGTTATTTCTGTACATGTTCGTACTTTTTTATATAAAAATTCAATAATATTTAAATATCCTGTAGAAGCAGTATATTCAATAGCATCTATAATACATGAATTATTACATTTATTGGATAAATATTTGACAATATTAAATAAATTTTTTTCACAAGCCCATTTTAAAGAAAGTTTTATACATTTTTCTTTTTTAACATCTAAAAAATATGTTAAACAGCCTATATGACATCTTTTAATGGCATAACCTTGTGTTTTGCAACAATTTTTTGAATTAATACAACAATGTTTTCGTATTAATTTTTGTAAATCATAATTTACGTTAGTAATTATAGGATAACTTTTATAATCTTTGTTATATTTTTTAACAAAAATTTCACATACTACTATTTCAATAATTTCATTTAAATTATTTATTTGTAAATAATTTAAACAATCCAATACTCTTTCGAAATTATTTTCTATAAATGACAAATTATTTATTGTATCATTAATTATTTTATTTAACTGTATTTCATCCAATTTATATAAATTATATATTTCATTACAAAAAATTGTATGGAATTCTTTGTCATCATTATGTTCTAATTTAAATTTATTATATAAATTGCTAGATGTCATTATTTTTTGTTTTATTATTTCTTGTGTTGTTTGTGTTTGTGTTTGCATATTGTATATAATTAGTTAATAACTTTATATAGTAAGTTAAATATAAAGTTATTAATTCAATTTTTATTATTAATTGGATTATTATTTCTAGATAATACATATTCTGATGTATGACTTTTATTATATTTAGGTTTTGTAGTTGCATTACTATTATCCTCAAATATTTTATCTATAGAAATTACTGATAAATGCTGTATATATTGTTTTTTAAAAACTATAGAAGCATTCCTAAAATCATCTATATTCAATGGACCATTAAATATATATAACATTTCTTGTGGTGGTGCTGGCAATATTTGGTCATCTATTTTTTCATTTGCTAATGAAAAAATATTATTACGCATATGATATAATAATGATGTTCTATGAAGCATATTATAATCATTAAATGTCAAATTATGTGCTAATGCACAGTTAAATGAACAATAACAATTTATTATATAATATACTTTGTTTATATATGATTCTGGCAATCCTATAGGTAAAGTATTAAATTTATGCAAACACCATCTACAATATATATTATTTTCATATTCCCATAAATTTTGTCCATTATATATATTTTCTAATTTTATAGATGATTGTAATATTTTCTTATCAATATCTCTAAATAATAATTGATTCTTTATTGTTTTTAACTCTTTTAAACATACATCATATTCTTTACACCTTTCACATACATTATTTACATTATTTACATTGTATAGTGTATTAACTGTTTTATTAACTGGATTATCTATTATCACTATTTCATTCACATTTCCATCCAAATTTATATTTTTATCATCTATTATATCTTTTTTAGTTATTGGCAAATGCACTAATATACATTCTGATTCTTGCATATTTGTAAATTGCTCTTCATCAAATGGTTTATTTTCATATATTTTACATGTTGGTTTTCTACCACGTCTTTTAATTTCTTTTACTTTCTCTATTTGATCTAAATTATTTTCTGATTCATGTTTAATTAATAATTTTGGTTTTCTACCTCGCTTTTTTTGTATTATACATTCCATAAATATTCAATTACTATTAATAACTCCTTATATCAAATTTTCACTTTAATAATTTATATTATATTAATTCACGCTGTTTTGTTACTGACCTTATACAATTATTACTTTCTTTATTTTTATCATTAATATCACGTTCTAATGTCTCTGTTACTTCTATTCGTGAATCTTTTATTGTTGATATTTTTATATCATCACTACCATCTATATTATTTTTTAAATTTGTAGATACTATATTATGTTGTTGTCTTACTTTATCTATTATTGCATTAAAATTTGGTTTATTCATTGTTGTTCCTGCATTTATTTCTGGATTTGTTTTCCCTATAAATGGCGCACTTGCCAATGAATTTTGCATTACTCCAGAAAATTTATTGGTTGTCTGTTGCATTGGTAATCCATCAGTAGTTCCTTTGTTTGATAATCCTGTTGATATTTGTGTTTGTTGCATATTTTGTTTATTTTTTTCAGTTTGCATTTGTTTAAACATCATTAAATTTTGCTCATTCTGTAATTGTTCTGGTGTTTTACTTTCCGCAAATATTTTTTTCTGCATTGCACCATCTAATGATGACATTAATGTTGGATTATTTTTTATTATAGCATCTAATCCAGATACATTGGCTGCATTTTTGCTCATATGGAAAAATAAACCAGAAAAGAATATCATGCCTAATAATTTAATTTCAGGTTCTATTTTACGTTGTTTATCTTTGTGTTTTTCATATAATTGTTCAAAAACATCTTTATAATTATTTTTTGTTAATTTTATATGATTTCCCCAACCATTTAAATCAACATTTATTGGATCATATTTTTTATTTAAAAATTCAATCCCTTGTGCTATCCATGTTAAACTAGATAAACCAAATTCAACAGCATCTTTTGCATTTTGTTTATCTACTATATATTTTAACTCAGCTTTCATTTCCCAATAATCAGAATCAATCGTATAATGTTTCATTAACTTAATATTTTTCTCCCCTTCATAATGCTTCAACCTTGCAAATATTTCCAATCTTTTCCATAATTTTTTTTGATCATCCAATATATCATAATTATCATCATCTCTCATATAATTAGTTCCATTTATATTACCTGAATTATTTTGCTCATTATTTAATTTTTCATGATGTGTATTATGTGTATTATGTGTATCATGTGTATCATGATGTGTATTATGTGTATCATGATGTTTATTAGTATTATATTTATTATTTTTGTGATTTTCGCTATTAGTATTTAATGGAATATGTATATTGTTTTCTATAGTTGTTTTTTTATTTGTAGTTGATTTATTACTAGTTGAATTATCGCTTCTATGTTTATTACTAGATTTACTAGACGAACTAGAAACATCACTCATACCTGATGTCTTATCTTTTTTATTATTTTGTTTTTGTATATTTGTATTTTCATTCCATTTTACATTTGTTTCAGACGAATGTATAATATTAAATGCACTATCAATTGTGGATTCACTATCATTATTTATAATAATCGGTCTATTATTTTGTTGTATTTTCTCTGGATCTGCTAATAAACTGAAATGATAATTTGTACTACTTAATGTTTTTTTTTCAGTCATCGTTTATAAATATATGTTATATTGAAACATTTTTTAAATAAACAACGCAAAGTATTTTAAAATATATATTTATATATAGATATGAATTTATTAAAAAATAAATCAAAAATAGATATTTATAAAATACAAAAAAATATTATTATTATAGTACTTGTTATCACTATTATAACTTTATTATATCTTATAACATATAATGCACCTAAATATTATACTACCCCTGTATCTGTATTAAGTACAAATCTTATATAATAAAATATATTATGATATTATCTTTTTTGAGTAAATTTCTCTATATTATTTAATATATACATATTTGAAATTGCATTGTTCATTTCAGCTAAATGTGCAAATAATATCAATAATACTACTGACATAACTAATAATATTGACACTATATGTGAATTAACTTTATAACCAATATAATATGCCATTATAAATAATATAAATTGTATATAATTATTATATTGTATTGTATTGTATGTATTTTCATTTGCATTCGTCGAATCTATCATATACAATATAAATATACATATAAATATATATAATATTTCACTATTTATCATTATATATTAATATGATGATAAATTAAATTATTACCAATATAAATTATATTATTATTTATTATAGTATATATATGTATTGTAATTTAGATGAAGCATGGGGAAAACAATATACAAATAATATTAATGATCCAGAATACACTGAATTTTTAAAATATAAAAAGCAAAAACAATCATTGACTGATAAAGATACAAATTTGGAATTATTTGATATGAATGATAAAAAAAATAATGTTCAATTAAATACATACACTCTATCTGATAAAAACACTAATGATTATATTAATAATAAACAAATTAATATAGATAGTAAAGTAGATGAACAACTTTGTAAATGTGATAATATATTAAATCATATACATAATTGTCCTGAATGTTTAAAAAAAATATATATAAAATATTCTTGTTTTGGTAGAATAAATGATACATTCACTCTATTTTTTACAAATGAAACAAAAGAAAAACTAACTATTATATTATTAGGCATCCTTACATTATTAATGTTATGTTTGACTAAACTATAACTATTTCTTATCACTAAAATCCCATCTTATATATATTATATTATTTTCAAGTAAATATGCTGTTATATATGATTTTCCCTTTGTTTGTAATTTGTTTATTTGCCACTTACAACAATCTTCTACATCATATTGTGTATGACCAAATAATAGTGATGGTACTTGATATACCATGCTATTTTGAATATTTAATTTAACTATATTTTCTATTTCATTCCATATCTGTTTATGGATTTCTTTATATGGTTTTAATTTAAGTTTTTCCTGTTTTTTTCTTATTTTTATTAATTCTTCTATTGAACTCATTATAAAATTATTTATAAATTATATTTATGTAATAAATATAATTTATAACATAAATGAACAAAATTAATACTATTATATTAAGTGGTGGTGGCATTAAAGGTGGATCTTATATTGGTGTATTTAAAATTTTATTTAAATATATTGATAAACTACAAATAACTCACTACATTGGTACTAGTATAGGTGCCATTTTTGCTGTTTTATTAACTATTGGATATTCTATAGAAGAATTAGAAGCCATTTTTATCAATTATAATTTTAACAAATTTATACCTCCACTATGTATTGACAATCTATTATTCAATTATGGCATTACAGATGGTAATGATATATGTACATTTTTTAAAGAATTATTTGATATTAAAAACACCCCCATCACAACCACATTTAAAGAAATATATAATAAAACAAATATCAAACTAACTATAACTACCACTAATCTTACTTTACAACAAGTTGAATATTGGAATCATGAAGATTACCCTAATTATACTATTTACGATGCAATTATAGCAACTTCTAGAATTCCTATTTTTTTTATTCCATATTCTTATAATAATTCTTTATATATTGATGGAGCCATTGTTAACAATTTTCCATTTAATATTATTCCATTAGATTCTATTGAAAATTGTATAGGCATTTATTTAACTAATAAAAAACAACATAATAATATCACCCTACAAAATCAATGCAATCATATTATAAAATATATTACTCATATTTTAACTATTGCATATGAAAATACAACTAAATTAATGAATAATAATTACACTTCACATATTATATACATCGAACATAATTCTATCGATTCTGTTGATTTCGACTTAACTAAGGATAAACGTATTGATATGATTGAACAAGCAAAAATTACTACAGAATTATGGTGTAAATCATTCTTCCATTGATTTATTATCTATGTGTTTTATAGATTCATATGGTATTTGCCATAATTCTTCCATATATTTATCATTCTCTATAAATACGGTATTATAATTTGCTACTGAATACGTATTATTATATTCTACTAATTTAAATTCTTGTTTATCTTCTTTCTTTTCATTCAAACATTCTTTATTAAATTTCTCATTAAATTTCTCATTAAATTTCTCATTAAATTTCTCATTTAATCCTTCTATTCCTTGATCCTTTGTATTATTTTCTATAAATTCCTTTATCTGTTCATTTCTTTTATTTTCATACTCTAATACCGCTTTGTCTAAATCTATTTTATCATCATTATATGACCCTTGTTTAGCCATTTTTTTATTTATATCTGACACTAATTCATCGAATGTTTTATTTAATGTTGCTTCTTTTATATATTGCCGTATTTGTAATGTTTGTTGTTCTTTAGAAGCAGTTTTTAAATTTATAAATGTTTTAGTTGATATTAAACTTTCATAATATGCTAAATATAATTCATAATATTCCTTATTTGTTAATATTAAATATGAAGCTTGATTCAAATTAAATAAAAATATATATTCATTAACTAAATCACTTCCATTATTTTTATCTGGATGATATTTATGTAAATTTTTTTTATATTGCTGTTTTATTATATTTTGTATATCTTCTTTCATGATATAATTTAAATTAAAACTATTATCGTTGTCTATATCTATGCCCATAAATGATAATATATTAAAATTATTATCAACACAATATTGCGCTGTCAAGTATATTTTTTCATTATCCATTGTATTTTTCTTCATTTATTTATAATATAAATATATTAATGTTTTTTTAAATCTAACTTATTATAAATTAATATATGTCTCTTGATTTCACTAAAAATTTATTATTAATCGATTCTTTCTCCAACAAATTATATAGTGATGTATTAACTATACAAAAATCCCATAATTATGTTGATACATATATATCATTTGCTCCACTATTAATGCTTAATATTATGCGTTCTGGATTTTTATACAGATATAAACAAATTGTTAACTCATATATTATTAAAGATATTTTCTATGCATTCAAATCTTTAAATTTAACTAATAATACAAATATTGTTTTTGATATCAAACTTTTACTTGACCATGTAAAACCAAATATTAGCAATATATATAATAATGATTATATGCATTATTCCACCATCATGTTATTAAATCATGATTATGATAAACTCTTAAATGATACTGTTTATTTTGCTAGTAAAATTACTACTAATGGACTCAAAATATTATGTTTCATTGCTCTCACTCTGTTTCAATACTATGTCAAAATAAAATTTTCTGATAATTGGATTACAAAACTTAAAAATATATTAATGGATGGTGAACTTGATAAATATATACAAAAATATGTAAATCAAACAGAAAAAAAACAATTCATTGTTGCATTAATACAATATGAAAATCTAACCATTAATGAACATTTTTATAGTTATTTGCGTATTGATGAATTAGAACAATGTTTCATCACAAAAATTAAAGATTGTATAAATTATATACCTGGCACTGTTCCAGATCAATTATTTTTTATATCGTACGAATTCTTCAAAAATATCAAAAATCAAGAAAATATATTACAAGATATATGTTCCAATTATATTGATTCTATTCCTGTTGGCTTTTATACTTCTTTTTATTATTTTTCTAATAACAATAATGATTTATATAAATTTTTTATAAATGATCATGATAAAGAAATTAATGAATTGTCTTTTTATTTTTCTTTAATTATTTAATTATATTTATAAATTTTATAAAATATAATTTAATTATATTTATTTTTCATATATAATTTTCTAATTATAATTATATAAGTACCATGAGTACTACTAAAGCACTAAACGACGCCACCACAGCACTAAAAGACGCCGCCACCGATACCGATAGTGACAAACTACAACCTAACCAAGTTAGATCTATTGACATAAACATAAACATTCCGCCTAATGAAGAAGTGAAAAATATGTATACTGCAAATTATGAAATGCTGAAGGATGCGTATCCTGCAGAAGCCGTCAAATTCCACCGCTTATTTGCAGAGTTTGCAGAGGTGGGTTTTAATAAGGATACAGACACCGAACTTTTAAGAACAATTGTACCTTTAATTAACAACGAGCAGAAAACCCAGACAGTTCAAAAAAAATCTCTCACACTATATTTGCCATTCACTTCTGAAACAAATGTTTCAGAAGAAATAAGAATGACACTATATCAAAAATTTTTTGTAATCATATATAAAGAAAACATAGCACTAAATAATACAGTTAGTGGAAATAATATAATGATAATTGAAGGATCCGATACATTCAAATTTAATAATGGTAAATCAATTAAAATTGAATATCCTTCATCTAGGAACGTTTGTAAAAATAAACATGATCTGTGTGCCTATTATCTTCATGATATATTTGATGAGCAAGATGATAATAAAAAAATGGTACTGTTGCGCGAGTTTTTAAGTATATTAGAATGGGAAGTAAAAGATTCTAAATATACAGTTACATCAGACTATATAAAATCAAAGTTGGATGTAATGTATAGTGGATCTAATAACGCTAAAGATGATGCAATTAGGCAATTAATTCCTTTAATAAATACCATAAATAATTATAGGATTAAGCGCATCAGATCAATTAGAAGTCAACCATTCAATAATAGTAATCCACTATTCAAAAACATATATGATATCATAAATAAGATAACATATCACGACAATAATACACAAAATGATACACCAAAAGTTTCTCAACTAGAAACAGAAATAATGAGAATATACCTAAATAAAGAAGACCAGAAGGCAAATGAGCCTCTATCTGCAAGCGCGAGCCCGGCCTCACGGCCGGCTGGCCCTTCATCTGTCACGGAGAAAACGGGGGGATATATTGAAAAAAAACACACAAAATTAATGTCTATTCCTAATAGTGGATCTTTAAAAAAATGGTCTAATGGAATTTTAGCGGGGCTTAATGTAGCCCCACCATTTACAGTTTATGGTGGTGGTCCTTATGGATTGAATGTTGATTTTAAAAAATCAATAGCTAAAATGTGGGAGTATTATTCAGGATTGATAGATAGTTTAATGAATTTATTAGCAAATAAAGGCATGAAATTGTCTGATACTGCTAAATTAAAATTAGGGTCACTAATGACTACTGGTAAAGAAACATTTCGCGAATTAGAAAATTTGATGCCAGAAATAGAAAAAGCAATACGTGTAATACCAGAATATGCGAATGATAATAATACGAGGAGTTCTAAAGAAGATTTAGACCTAAATGAAATAAAAAAAATGAATGAAACATATAAAACTAAACTACCAGCATTAATAGACAAAGCAACAAATTTCGAGGAACATTCACTTAGAATGATACAGAAGATGATAGACAGTTTGAAAGGAAAGCAATAATCAATCTTTATTAATTATTATATAGTTTTTGATTATTTCTTTTCTAAATAATATTTTCTTGTAAGTTGTTTGTTAGTTAAATTTATTTTATATTTTATAATATAAAATAAATAAAATATAGATATATCTATTTTATATTTTTAGTAATTTTTTTTTTAATTTTTGATAATGTTATTGTTGGATTTATTATTATAGAAACTTTGTTTTTATAATTTTTCCTTTCTATATAACCAGTTCAAAATATCAATACATTTATGTAATGATGATTTACTACAATTAACTATATATTTATTGAATAAAACAAGTCTGGAAAAATTTAGAAGAGCTTATAAATTTATTGGAATGATAAAAGATGATAATACAATAATTATTGGTATAAATAATAGCGTTAAATGTCATTAAGCTCTTATGGGTGCAATTATATTTTTTTACTATTAAGTGTTCCATTTTTCAGTGAAAAAGCTATAATAAAATTGAATTATATAATGATTGAATTATAATATATTAAATAATATATAATGCAACATACTAACATAATTTTGCCTAATTTATATTTAAAAATAGAATCAAAAGATGAAGATATAATCAAATATTATAAAAATGCATGTGTATCATCTATAAATAATACGGCTAAATCGAATTCTGGATTTGATTTAATAATTTCACAAGATTATAATTTTGATATAACAAAACCATCTACAATTATATTAGATACAGGAATAAGTAGTGCAACAGAATATGGAGGATATGATTTAGTGCCAAGGTCATCAATATATAAGTATCCTATAAGATTAGCAAATTCAGTAGGAATAATAGATAATGGTTATAGAGGTATAATAGGTGCAGTAATAGATTTTAGACCAGAACTTATACAATCATTAAATATAAATAAAGATGAAAAAATATATACATTAAAAAAAGGAACAAAGTTATTTCAATTAGTACATGGAACTAGGTTGCCATTTATAGTATCAGAAGTAGATAAGCTATCAGAAAGTGAACGTGGAATATTAGGATTTGGGTCATCAGGAACAACTTAATTAGCAAAAGCTAAACCAGCTTGGCCATCAAAAATACGTAATATATTAATACATCGTCCATAAACACGAATTTTTGCTTGGTTATTATAATTAACATTTTTATCTACAGTAATGTTTATTTGAAAATCGTCAATTTTACTCAAATTAATAGATCCAGATGGTTGATATGATTCAGGATTTAATGCGAATGAATATAAATAAACACCAGGAATAGCTATATTGGTATGATGATAATAAGATTGTATATAATTATAATAATTGCTATGTCTATAAGATACACGTTCAGTACCATTTGTGTTAATATTTAATGATTTAATAATAGAAGCTGTTTTTTGATAATCAAGTAAAAAATTATCATGATCCATAATATTATTTTTAATTAAATAGTTCATTTGTGCACGTATAATAATTTCCTTACACGGATGGGAATAACCTAATACAATTTTTGTAGAATTATTATTTATTACTTTATCTGTATTATATAATAAAACATCTATTAAATATTCATGATTTTTTGTTATAAATTTTATCCTCTCATCTACATCTAAATATATATAATCAACCATTAAATATGCTTGTTTTATTGTCAAACTATTTGTCCAATTAAAATTTTTTAACTTATTAATATGTACAATTTCTGATGTATTTTTTTTTGGATAAACACAGTAATTATCATCATTAGAATATATTTTATAATTATCTTTTAATATATCTATACTATATGATAAATAAGGATTATCATTTAACTTAACATAAAATAATCTATTAATTGGATTACTATCAGAACTAGTTATAATATTATGAAATGCAATAAATTTTGCATAATTTTTAATTAAACCATTTTCCGAATTTTGATAAATAATATCCCCCTGTTTAAAATGAACCATATATTCATCTATATCTATATAATGTGTAGGTGCTAATAATAATAGATCATTGATAGATGCGAAATCAATATTAATTTGGACGTCAGTAAATTCTAATGCTATAATAGGTAGAGCAAAACCAGGATGATTACAAAACCAGAAATACAAAGGAATAGTTAGCTTGTAACTATCTTTTTCACATGTATAATCAGTTAATTCCGAAACATTACCTATCATTTTATCTAATCCTTTTTTATTATTATATGTACGTGATAATTCAGACCATATTGCTAAATAATCTCCATAATGCTTATCAATAACACGACTACCTATTGAGATTTCTACTTTTTTAATAATATGCCATCCAATATTTTTAACCCATGCACATAAATTTAAATTAGGATATTCGGAAGACTCTATGAATCTATTTATTTTAGGCAATTCAACAACTACATATGTTTTATGAATCAAATCAGCATTTTTACTCAATGTACATGTTATTTTTTTACCAAAATCAGGTTCTGTATTAAAATTTTGTATCATTGATTCTGATGAAAAATTTGTATGACGCTTATATACTTTCTTAAAAAACGTTATTTGTGGATCATAAATAAAATACATATCTTCATTGCCCCTTGCAACTAATTGTAATACACCAGCAGGCATTTAATATTAGTAAGTATATTTATTTATAATCAATAACTTAACTACTTATTATAATTTGATTATTTTATAATTAATTATATATATTAATTATAAAATTATTTAAAATACAGTTGCACCCATTCCACTAAATATTCTTAATATATTTTTACTTCTTGCTACAACTTTTATTCCTACATATTCGTTTTCTACAACTATATCATTATTTATATTACATATTAATTTTACATCTGTTATTTCTGAAAAATTTAAAGTTCCAGATGATTGTTGTTGCAAAGGATATAGTGCAAAAGAGTAAATATTTAATCCATTATCAATAGATTTTGTATATTTTTGATATGATTGTATTAAATGTGTATATTCTTCTGTATGATTTAATAATATTTTTTCATTAATTGTTATTTTACTTGAATCAAATATTTTTATTGGCGAAAATTCACTAAATGATTTATCCATAAAATCATATTTTTCATCATTTGATAACCACGACATATTTAAATTCATTTTATCTATTTCATTATCCATTGTACTATACTTCATTACAGTTCTATTCACTATTTTGTCTATAAAATCTTGATGCAGTTTATCTTGTAAATATAAATCTATTATATCTAGATTTTTTATATGTTCATTATATGATGATCTTGACAATGTATAATTAAAATATTCGTTCCTATTCAAATTACTACTAACTTGACCTAGCCAAAATATATCTTTAACACAATTATTAAACATTAAATCCACCTCTACATTTTCTGTCAATATATCTATCTTTTTTATGTATTTTACTGGTAAATATTGTATTTGATCTATTATGTATTCATGTCTATAACTTATAAATTTATCACGTTCTTCTGTATCCAAAAATATATAATCATTCATTAATTGTGTTTTTATATTAGATTTATTTATTGTTTTATTGTCATTTAAAAATATCACTTTAATATCATCTTCTATATCTAATAATTTATATATATTTTTTGTCCTTGCTTTTATCCATACTTTTGTATGTATCAAACTTATTAGAGGTAAATATAAACCTATATTATCAAACCACCAAGGCAACATTATATACATCGTAAAATTATCAATACTATTTGCCTGTTTAACTACTTCGTACTTATATCCAATGTTTTCTAAATATTTCTTTTCTTTCTGTTTTTTTACATGTGTTTGATAATATATATGTAAATAATCATCTGTAATTTTAAATATAGATTCATCACCTATATACATCTCTATATAATCAAATAAATAATGTCCCAAATATTTAATCCATGATCCACTAGCTAATTTTGGTTCATATGCACTATATGGATATGTTCCTATTTCTAATAATCTAAATCCTTGTGTTTTTTGTAATTGTTTTATATTATCTAGTTTATTATTATTTTCTGTCAATCTATTCAATATATTATTATATAAATCTATATTTTGCATCAATTTATTGCCATTTGATAAATTTGTTTTAACTAAATTATTTATATCAATACTTGTTTCAAAAGATTTATTATTCACAATATTATTCAATAAATCATCTATATAATCTGTTTTTAATAATGCACCGTTATATTCATTTTTATGTGTAATACTTGCAAAATTACCTATATAATCTATCATCTTTTCTGATATATTCTTATAACTATAAAATTGATCGATTAAATTATTTGCTTTTAAATAATAATTTGTATCAAAATCTGTATGTGTTAATACATTCATTACACCAATTTGTCCATATTGATCTGTCGCTATACCTGTCATAGAATCACTAACTTCAGTACATATTTTTATAGTAGCTAATCTAATAGAAAAATTGCTACTATTAGTAGATGATATTGTAAATGACACTGTTTGAGTAGAACTGGATATTGTATCAATATATAAAAATTTATCTGCAAAACGAATATATATTTTATCTAAATTAAATACAGGTGGAGGATCAGGATATATATATGCAGTACTAGTAGCTTTATGTACTATACGATATTGTATATTATTATATATAAATGTGCTATTTATAGTAAATGTTGTAGAACTTAATGATATAACTCCAATTCTGGTTTTTCCATATGAAATCGTAGGACCACTTGAACTAACTACTAAATTTAAAGAAGTAATTGTAGTTGCCGCCACATTATAAGATATGCCATTAATATTAATTACATTACCTGCCATACATTTATATAAATCCACTAAAGGTTCTATTATGGCATTTATTGTATTGCCTATTGGATTAGCATATGTATGTAATACTGCATGAGAAAAATTAAAATGATTAATTGATGATCCTGATATTTCTGGATTATAATTTGTTAAATAGTTAATATTAGAAATATCATTATAAATTATAGATTCAATATATTCAATAGATTTCCTTGTATTATTTGCAATAACTGTATGTTTATTTATTTTAGAATTTTGTATAAATTTGTCTAAATATCCTAGTTTTTCTATTGTTAAATACATCCCACTATTATTAGCATCTATAGTATAATCATTAATATTATATCTATAATTATTTGGCAAATTTATAGTTCTAACTAATCTACCATTCACTAAATATAATGTTGGATAATTTAAATATTTTTGTATATTTATTCCATCATTATAACTTAAATATGATTCAATATAATTAGCTTCTTCATTCATTATAGATGCAATAAGATAAGTAAAAATTAGTGTTTTGTCTGGCAATGTATTGAATAATTTAGAATCTTTTATAAATAATTCATACACATATTTATGTAGTTTTTGTTTATCATTTGTTATTATAGTAGGATTCTTCAATACTGTTTTCAATTCATTCAATATATTCTTTTTATTTACCAACATTATTTTTTTAACTCCATCTATAGAACCATGCCAATCTGAAATATTAAATATTTTTTTATTACGTTGCTCTTTTAAAAAAAATATTTGATTTTGGGTATAATTTTGTTCTTTGTATGATTGTTCTATAGTTTTAATTTTATCTGTCATATATATAAATGTATCCATAGTTGTTATGTTTACTATAATATATCTATTAATTATAAATGCTATATAATACACAAACATTGGAAATGTTAAATTTGATATTTTGTCAAAATATATAGCTTCTTCTATGTCCAATAATCCTATATTATATATAAATTCATCAACTTTTATATATATATTACTAATATTACTTATATTTATATAATCAATCATATTTTCATAATCAATATTTGTCCAACTTGTAATTACGCCTATATCATTAAAATAATATTGCAATAAAAATTTATATATTATAGTATCATCTTTGCCTATTTGTAGATTTAATATATTATTTGTATCTAAATTATCTGCTATATTCATATTATGTTCAATATAATATTTATTTTTATCAATACTATTATTTGAATCATTTATCAATGACAAAAAGAACCATAATAATAATCGTTGAAATTTCATTCTGAAATATCCTATACGTTCATTTATATTTATTATTACATTTTTTATATATAAAATATTTCCATTTAATATAGATGTCCAACTATCTTCTATATTTGGATATATATATTCGATATTTGTTGTATCATTATTTTTTTTACATATAATAGTTGTTTTATAATCTATATCATATAATTCATATTCACAACCATTTTGTTTAATACCATTTGTATATATATTTTTGTTAAATATCATTGTATTACGGAATGTTTCTATAAATAATCCTCGTGATATTTCATATTTTAATTTATCCAATATATATATATAAACCATATCTTGAGTATTTAACTTAGCTCTTATTGCATTAATTATTGTACCACTTGTAATATTATCGTATTTATTATTATATTCTAATATTTTATTGACTTCGTTTTTTATGTTTTCTATTTTTCTTTTAACTGTACATGATTTGTTATTATATATATTTGATATATTATATTGATATTGTATATCTGACGACAAATATGGATATAAATGATCATAATAAATATGATTATTAACTACTATTTTTGCTCCAGTAGCATTATAATTATTATTACATAAATCAAAAATAGGTAATGTATATTCATCATATGTATAACATTTTTGATCATTTGTTTGATTTACTATTTTTAATATTTCTTTAGTACATGTTTCATCATTAAATTCATCTATTATATATTTAATATTATATTCATTATATGCATCTTTTTCTAATTTATCGAATGGTATAGCTATATAATTATATAATAAATACGAACTATATAAATAGTTGTAATATGTTATATCATCTTTATTTAATGCTAAATTTACAGAAAAGCGATATAATATATTATCCATAGAATTTGTTATATTGTGTAATTGGAAAACATTATTAAATACAACTTGTAATAAATATATATCACTTATTTTATATGATGATTTTAAATTATTCAATATATATGTATAATATAGATCACGTGTAAATAATTTATTTGATTCAGTATTTAATGGATCTTCAACTATTGGATATACTGTTAGAGGATATAAAGTAAAATAATTTATTTTATTATTATTATCTTGCCAATTCCAATAAAACTTATTAATTTTTTTAGGATCTATTGAAGGAGTATTTGAAACAGTTATTTGTGTATTATAATTTTCATTATCAAATTCATTAAATTTATTAAATATACTATAACATATTGCATTACGAATATCTATTGATGAATATGCAGAATAATTAAATTTTGTAATATCTCCTTTATGTAATGCTTCTATACCTACATATATTCTATCATCTATATTACTTGGAAATATATAACTGCCATCTATAATAATATACATTTTATCATTTCTAAAATCAGTAATAGTGATAATTGGTGTTGGTGTTGGTGTTGGTGTTGGTGTTGGAGGAGGAGTATTAGTATATATATCATATGATACATTTTCAACACGTTTTATAATATAATTAGTTTCATCTATATATAATCCAATATAATCATTTTTCATAATATTACCCATTTTATTTAAATAAATTATTGTTTTATCAGATATATCCGTAGTATTTGAATTTATACGTCTAACTTTATCTATATTTTTTAAATAATCATCATATGCATTACAAATATCAACTCTATTTATTTTACCTATTTTTAATGCATTTTTGTTATTTATATAATATTGCAATAATTCAGTATTTGTTGTTTTATTTTCTAATAAATATGTATCTATTTTATTTATATTATAAAATCCATTAGATCCTTGCATTATATATGGATCATAAATGTGATTTGGCATTGTATTATCTATATTTACTATATTATTAATATTTACATCAAATTTAGATATAATATTATTATGTGTATTATAAATAGATAAACCAGCATTTTGATTTGCAATAATATTAGTTGCAAAGTTATTATATAAATCAATAGTATCTTGTTGGAAATATAATATGTCTTTGTAATCATAATTAGTAATTTGTTGATTAATAAATAACTTTAAATATTCATATATTATAGTATCTTGTATAGTTAAAATATTTATACTATTTATATTTGGTTTATTAGTGCTGGCTCTAAAATTAGAATTTTCCAAATATGTATTAGTAGTATCTATAATTATTGTTTTATTATGTAATAAAAAATTAATATTTGTTATACAATCATACAAAGATAATATAGATATTTGCAATTTATTCCATGAAACTAATATATAATATGGACTTACTAAATCATACATATTTTTAATAATATTTACATTTTTAACTAAATAAAATGCATAATCTAATGTATTTGTATCTAAATAATCATCAAATTGTGCAATATAATCTATTGTATTTCCACTAATATTTTCAGTTAATAGTATTAATTCGCGTATATAATCATATAAAAATGTTTGTATAGTAATTATTTCATTATATTCCAATTGATCATATAATATTTGCTTACTAGAGAAATTTGTTTTAATTGTTTTTTTAATATTATGTATAATAGTATCTTCATTATAATTATACATTTCATACATTGCCAATACATAATCTTTCATTACTTTTGATATATATATTTCAAAAATACCATCATTTATTGTTTTATATCCTATCATATTATTGAAACTATTCGATAATTTTAAATATAATGCTTGTTTATTTAATACTACATCATTCTGTAATCCTATATTATATGCATTATGTAATCCATTTTCATTATCTGTTTTTATTTTATTATCATTAGATATCAATATATCTCCATATCTTACAAATAAATAGTTCAATATGTATTCTATGTCTATATATACAATATTTCGTTCTGTAGTTGAATTAAATATAGGCAAATATAATCTATTCATTTTAGATACTATATAATTTACATAATCTAATAACATTACATTACCATTAAAATAATTCACTTTTGGATTATTACTCATATCTAACTGTCCATATTCTACATTTTGTAATGCAACATCATCATATATAGTTAGTGAATCACAATAACTATTATTAAATATATCAGCAAAATATATATTATTATTAAAAGTGATAGGTATACATCTAAATAATGTATTGTAATATAAATATAAATAATAGTTTCCAGATTGTAATTTTTTTTTAGCAGGAATATAGTCATCATTTATTTTTACATAGAAAACTTCACTATCTGCAACAATATTGGCCAATAGACCAATATTTAATGTAGGACATAAATATTTTGCTTCTATATAATGTTTATCAAAAATAATACTATCAAAAGTAACATTTACATTAAAATAATTATGTGCTGTAATTAATTTTGCAATTCCTACATTACTATTATTTAATGGTATTGTATTGTATATTTTCTTACAATTATATTGATTATAATAAGAACCTTTTATATAAGTAAATTCTGTTAGATCATAATATTCTACACCATTAATATTTAATTTAACATATCCATCTGTAGTATTTAGTGTATTATATGTGTCATTATATACATATAACTGATAATTTATAGATAGATTGCCTATATTATTATACGATACTGTAGGAGAAAACATAAAATATAATATATTTCCATTGATTGTTATCATATCTTTTATATTTTTATTAAAATATTGTTTATGACTATTTACACCATCATCTATTATTTGCATTATTTCCTGTTTTTTTGTATTAAATATATTTGAATAAGACGTTGTTGTATTTGTAGCATAATATTTTACAGTTGGATCGCTATTTGTAGATGGATGATCATATATGTATTGATATATTAATTCATCATTATTATATATTATATTACTACATTTAATTAAATCTCGTATATCTTTTTTATTATATGTTATTAATCCATCTATATATTCATCTAATTTATATTTAATTTTAGCAATATATAATCCAGGAAATTGATAAGTATTAAAATAATTTGCATTTAATGGATTTATATTTTGGTGTGATGGATCTAAATATGTATCAAATGAACCATCGTCTTTTTTATAATATATAACATAATTACATTTAGTATTAGATGGACTAGTTATTAAAGTAAAAGCAGATTTAACAATAGATGGTAATGGATTTGTAGTTATAAGATTATTATATGATGTATTTATATTTAATATTTGATATACATAATTAGGTGTAGTATTTATGGTATATAATATATAATAAGTCCCATTATAGCATATTGCATATACAATAAAACTATATATAGGCATATATATAGATGGATCAAATATATTATTAGGTAGGAAATCGTATGGCGTAGCCAACCATGGTGTAAAATTAGTAGTATCAGTAGAAAAAGTCATTGTACTAATATATTGTCCAATTATATTTTCATCATACATGCCATTATTATATTTAATATAATGAAAAATTGGATAATTGATACTTGGATTTTGTGTATATATTGGTGTAATTACATTATTAAGTTTATACATTTCATTTAATATTTTATATTTACTTGCATATAAACTATATAATTTAAATCTATCAATTTGATCTGCATTCTTTAAATCTAATATATACATATATATATTATAATATTCATCTAATATAAATGCAACTTTTGTATTTTCATATGTAGTTGTTGATCCTGTAGTTATCTTGTATTTATATATACTATGATTAACTGATTTTATTATGCCTATTGGTTTTGATATTATATTTGATACATTATCTAGTATAACATTAACTGGTATATTGCTATTTGTATTAGTATTATTACCTAACTGACCATTAGTATTATTACCAAATGTTTTAACAGTTCCATCTGACATCAATACTGCTGTATGATTACCTCCACATGAAATAGCTATTGCACCTGATGTTATATTAGATACATTAACTGGTATATTGCTATTTGTATTAGTATTATTACCTAACTGACCATTTAAATTTAAACCAAATGTTTTAACAGTTCCATTTGACATCAAAACTGCTGTGTGATTACCTCCACATGAAATAGCTATTGCACCTGATGTTATATTAGATACATTTACTGGT
>Ga0169931_10002730_pt1 | contig 28471 bp, 30 predicted proteins | sample Kivu_15m_20L_FD_129675 | JGI IMG/M metagenome (GOLD analysis project Ga0169931, IMG submission 129675) | Freshwater microbial communities from Lake Kivu, Western Province, Rwanda to study Microbial Dark Matter (Phase II) - Kivu_15m_20L... | ecosystem: Environmental > Aquatic > Freshwater > Lake...
CCGCAACGACGGTCGATGAGGTGTTGAGTTCGAGTAAGTCACGTACATCGTCGGAATCGTCGCTCGTGGACACAACGTGGCAACCGAGCATGACCAACTTCTCCACGGCGCGCGCGTGGGGCGTAGGACACGCGATGACGACGACATCGCAGCGACGAATGTGCTCCTGGTCGCCGACGACCACCTTTCGGACACGGCTCGACAGCGACTCTGCCAAGCGGCGCGCGACGACGGGGTTCGTGTCGTGGATGACGATGTCGTTTGGTTGCGTGAGCAACAACTGGCGAACGACTGACGTGCCGACGCGACCGGCGCCGATGACTCCGATCATGGGTGGTGGCGACTCGGAACCCGGATCACCGGGGGCCGGCGTCGCGCCAGCCACCCTGTTTCGTTGTCACCTTCGTCTGACCCTTCAGACGCAGGACTCCGGCGACGGCGCCCGCAACGCTGAGAACGAGCAGGATGCGACGGAAGAGGGAGAACATGACGAGTCCTTTCGCGTGGGGCTAATTGGAGTCGAACCAACGACCTCATCCTTATCAGGGATGCGCTCTAACCAACTGAGCTATAGCCCCGGATATCCGGACTCCCGATGCTACTTGTGCCCGAGCGCAGTGCCACCGGGCACGCGAGCCGAATGACGACGAACGTCAATGGGTCTGTCGGCGAACGTCGGGGTCCGACGGATCGCGCAACACGACTTCTTCTTCGAGCACGGTCACTCGAACGCCGCCGACGAGTTCGGTGACGAGGTTGAAGACGACTGCAGCGATCACCCACACGCCCGTGCCGAGGACTCCGAGGAGCAACAGAACCGCACCGACGTTGACGAACAAGTCGATCCCGCGAAACGAAAACGTCTCCCAGCCGAACGACTCGAGGAAATTCTCGACATTCCCGATCGTTCCGCTTGCGCTCGCCACACTCCACAACAACGTGAGTGTGAGCATCGCAATGACGACACAGGCACCGTGGACGACGAGAGCCACCTTGAACACGCTCCATACATCGAGCTCACGCACGATGCGCACGACACGGCGCATTCGTGGCCGCTCCTGCACTGTGGATACGTCGTCGGTGGTGCTCGTCATGGTGCGGTCACGGGCTCGTTGCGCGTGTCTTCGAGTGTACGAGCGACTGCAGCGGCGATGCCCATACCCGCTGAGCCGCGCACGCTCACGTCGACGACGTCGACGCCGTCGGGTGTCGTCACACGACGAACCCCGACAACCGACACGGACCAGGAGCGTTCGAGGGATGACTGCAGCGCATGCGACCACCCGGGTCGTGCCGCAGCGAGCGCGACGGCATCTGCTGCGTACGCGGCACGACGATGGTCGCGATGCATGCGCACGTCACCGGCGAACGCAACGAGCGACAGCAGTGCCACGACGAGAACGGCAAGTGCCGGCACGAAGCGGGATCAGGCGTCGTCGCCGGCGACGATCGGTGCAACCGACGCAACGATCTGCCCGTCGTCGAGGCTCATCACCCGCACACCCGTCGCCGCGCGACCCTGGCTCGAAATCTCGCGCACGGGTATGCGGATCGTCGTGCCACCCGTGGCAACCGCGACGATCTCATCCTCGATCCCGACCATGAACGCCGCCGCTACGCGACCTTTCTTGCCGGTGAGCTTGATGCCGATCATCCCCATTCCACCGCGACCCTTGCGCGCGAAGTGCGACAACTGTGTGCGCTTGCCGTATCCCGCCTCGGTGATGATGAGGATCGATGCGTCGTCCTTGGCGACATCGACCGAAACCACCTCGTCACCGGCACGCAACTTCATGCCGCGCACACCGGCCGCAGAGCGACCCATTGGACGCACCTGCTTCTCGCTGAAGCGGATCGTTTGACCGGTTCGCGACACCATGAAGACGTCGTCACTTCCTGTCGTTTCGATGACCCGCACGAGTTCGTCCTTCGGGTTCAACTTCAGTGCGATGAGACCGTCACGGCGACTCGAGTCGTACTCGTCAAAGCGGGTCTTCTTCACTTGACCCATGCGCGTTGCAAAGAAGAGGTGACGTTCACCCGGGAATTCGCGCGTGTCGATGATCGCTTCGATGCGCTCGCCCTGCTGCAGCGGCAGGAGGTTGACGATCGGTATGCCCTTTGCCGTGCGCTCACGCTCCGGCACTTCCATTGCACGCAGACGGTACACCCGACCGCGATTGGAGAAGAACAACAGGTACGCGTGTGCCGTCGTGAAGATGACGTGGCGAACGATGTCGTCACTCTTCAAACGCGCACCGCTGACGCCACGACCGCCGCGACCCTGGGTGCGGAACGAATCGGCGCTCACCGCCTTCACGTACTGCTCCTGCGTCATGACGACGACGAGTTCCTTGTCCTCCACGAGGTCTTCGACGCCGATCTCGCCGACGTCGGCGGTGATCGCACACACGCGCGGCGTCGCGAACGCCTTGCGCACGTCACTCAACTCGGCGCTGATGACGGCGCGGAGCTTCTTGTCGTCCTTGAGGATCGCGGTGAGTTCGCGGATCTGCTCGCGAATGTTCTTCTGCTCCGTCTCGAGATCGATGCGTGACAGGCGGGTGAGCTGACGCAACTGCATGTCGAGGATGTCGATGGCTTGGCGTTCGGAGAATCCGAACTTCTTGCCCATCAGCGCTTCCTTCGCCGCTGCCGAATCCTCGCTCGCACGAATGACCTTGATCACCTCGTCGATGACGTTCAGCGCCTTGAGGCGTCCCTCGAGGATGTGGTTGCGGTCGGTGGCCTTGTCGAGGCGGAACTGACTGCGTCGGGTGAGCACCTCGATCTGGTGTTGCACATAGCCGTGCAGGGCGTCGCGCAAGTTGAGCGTGCGGGGAACGCCGTCGACGAGGGCAACCATGTTCACGGAGAACTGCGACTGCAACTGTGTGTTCTTGAACAGGTTGTTCATGACCACGTTTGCATTCGCGTCACGCTTCAGCGTGATGACGAGGTTTGTCGCACCGCCGGCGGAGTTGTCGTTGACATCGGCGATGCCGTCGAGCCCGTCGTTGTCGACGAGCTCCTGGATGCGCGCAGCAATCGCCGAACAACTCGCCTGGTACGGCAACTCCGATACGACGATCTGCATCTGGCCACGGCGGCCCTCTTCGATTGACACCTTCGCGCGCATCTTGATCGAGCCGCGCCCGGTCTTGTACGCATCGTTGATGCCCTCACGACCGAGGATCGTGCCGCCGGTGGGAAAGTCCGGACCCTTGATGAACTTCATGAGCTCGGTGACCTTGGCGTCGGGATTGTCGATGAGATGAAGCGTGGCATCGATGACCTCACCGAGATTGTGCGGGGGAATGCTCGTCGCCATACCGACGGCGATGCCCTGCGACCCGTTGACGAGAAGGTTCGGGAACCGTGCGGGCAGAACGACGGGTTCCTCGGAGGTTCCGTCGTAGTTCGCCATGAGGTCGACGGTGTTTTCGTCGATGTCGGCGAGCAGTTGCATCGCCAACGGATGGAGTCGCGCTTCGGTGTATCGACTCGCGGCGGGACCGAAGTCGGGTGAGCCGTAATTGCCGTGAAAATCGATGAGCGGGTGACGCAGCGAGAAGGGCTGCGCCATGCGCACGAGCGCGTCGTAGATGGCGCCGTCACCGTGCGGGTGGTAGCGCGCCATCGTGTCACCGGTGACACGGGCACACTTCACGTAGGGACGGTCGGGGCGGAAACCCTGCTGGTCCATGTCCCAGATGATCCGGCGGTGCACCGGCTTCAATCCATCGCGTACGTCGGGCAGCGCGCGCGACATGATCGTGGAGATCGCATAATCGAGGAACGAACGCTCCATTTCGTCCTGCAACTGCACCGGTTGCACCGAATCACCGCTCGACAGCGGCAGTTGCGACGAACCGTCGCCGCCACCGGCTTGTCCGGACTTCGGTGTCGCGGCACTCTTCTTCGAGGGTTTCTTGGCGGCCATGATCCCTCCTAGAAATCCAGGTTGCGCACGTCGCGTGCGTTGGTCGTGATGAATTCCTTGCGACTCTCGACGTCGTCACCCATGAGCACGCTCATGATGTTTTCGGCCTCGGCGGCTTCGTCGACGGTGATCTGCAGGAGTGTGCGCGATGCGGCGTCCATCGTCGTCGACTTCAGTTCCTGCCAGTCCATCTCGCCGAGTCCCTTCAGTCGCTGGAACTCCTTCTTGTGATTGGGGTGTTCCTTGAGGAACGCGTTCTTTGCGGCATCGTCCTTCAGGTACACCTTCTCCTTGCCGACCTCGGTGGAGTACAGCGGTGGTTGGGCGATGTACATGAATCCGCTCTCCACCATCGGTCGCATCTGGCGGTAGAAGAACGTGAGGAGCAACGTGCGGATGTGACTGCCGTCGACATCGGCATCGGCGAGGACGATCACCTTGTGGTAGCGAGCCTTGGTGACGTCGAACTCGTCGTTGCCGACGCCGCCACCGATGGCGGTGATGAGTGCCTGGATCTCGTTGTTCTTCAGCATCTTGTCGAGCCGTGCCCGCTCGACGTTGAGGATCTTGCCGCGAATCGGCAGGATCGCCTGCGTGCGGGGGTCGCGTGCATCAACCGCGGTGCCACCGGCCGAATCTCCTTCGACGATGAACAATTCGCTCTCGGCAGGCTCGCCGGAGGTGCAGTCTTTCAACTTGTCGGGCATTCCCGCACCCGACAGAGCCGTCTTGCGCCGAACCGCGTTGCGGGCGTTCTTTGCTGCAAGGCGCGCTTGGGCCGCGGCGATCGCCTTCTTCACCACACGATTTGCTTCGGTCGGATTCTCCTGCAACCACTCTTCGAGTCGGGCGTTCGTCTCTTTCTGGACGAATGAACGCATCGAGACGTTGCCGAGTTTCGCCTTCGTCTGCCCCTCGAACTGAGGTTCGCGCAACTTCACCGACACAACGGCCGTGAGACCTTCGCGGATGTCCTCTCCGAGAAGATTGTCGTCCTTGTCCTTCAGCGCCCCCGATGCTCGCGCGTACTTGTTGAGCACCGAGGTAAGTGCCGTCTTGAATCCCTCGACATGCATGCCGCCCTCGACCGTCGAAATGCCGTTGGCGTAGCCGTAGATGCCCTCGTAATAGCCGGTGTTCCACTGCAAAGCGATGTCGAGTGTCTGGTCGTCTTCGGACGCCTCGTAGTGGGCGACCTTCGTGAACAAGGCCTCACGTGACTGGTTGAGGTGCTTGACGAAGTCGACGATGCCACCCTTGTACTGGAAACTCGTCTTTTGCTTCTTGTCCTTGCGTTGGTCTTCGAATACAACCTCGAGATTGCGATTGAGGAATGCGATCGTCTGCAACCTCTCGAGGACCGTGCGCGACACGAATTCGATTCCTTCGGCGGCAAAGATCGTCGGATCCGGCCAGAAACGGATCGATGTGCCGCTCGCGCGGTTCTTGTCCGACGCACCGACCTTCGTCAGTTTGCCCTTCGGTTTGCCGCCATCGACGAATTCCTGCTCGTACTGCGTGCCATCGCGATCGACGAGGGCAACGACTCGAGTCGATAGGGCATTGACAACGCTGACGCCGACACCGTGCAGACCACCCGACACTTTGTATCCGTCACCGCCGAACTTGCCACCCGCGTGAAGCACGGTGAGCACGACCTCCAGTGCACTCTTGCCCTTGTGCGGCCCGGACGGATACGGGTCAACGGGGATGCCGCGACCGTTGTCGACGACCTCGCAGGAGCCGTCGTCGTGAAGGATGACGTTGATCCGGGTGCAAAAGCCCGCCATCGCCTCGTCAACGGAGTTGTCGACGACCTCCCAGATGAGGTGGTGCAGGCCCGCGAGGCCGGTGGAGCCGATGTACATTCCCGGGCGTTTGCGCACCGGGTCGAGGCCCTCGAGCACCTGAATGTCCTTGGCGGCGTAGCTGGCCGCCCCCTTCTTGGCACCGGTGCCTTCAGGGGAGCTCTTCGCTACTGCCACTTGTCACTCCTTGCGACGCCGACTGGCGGCGTGTGTCGACGAACCATGAACGGCTGTTTCAGTCTACTCAATTGCACCTCGCAGAGGAGTTCATTGCGTGCGTCGCACACGGCACAACGGTGTGTGCGCAACGCCTTCAACGGCGCCGAACGCGAATGTCGATCGATGTGACCGGTGTCGTCGTCACTTTCGACAATGCGATGCACAGCGTGCTCTCAAGAAATCGCACTTCGGTTGCCCATGCCGATTCGCTCACTTCGACGACGAGGATGCCGTCGGTGAGTTTCACCGGCGTGACGTTCGCGGCAACGTTCTCGCCGACGAGTCGCTCCCAGTCACCGAAGACACCGCCGACGCTGACGGCGTCGTGGGTGCCGAGGGCACCGAGCAACCGGGTGAGCTGGGCTCGCAGGAAAACGGGGTCGCTGCTCACGGCCCACCCCCTTCCGCTGCCCGGACAAGGGTGCCGTCGCGTACGAGCCACATGTCGTCCCATTGGGCATCGCCCGGGAGGGGGCCTGCCGTCGTGATGATCACCTGTCCGTCCGGGACATGGGCGAGAAGAGCGCGGGAACGGTCGGGGTCGAGCTCCGAGAGGACATCATCGAGGATGAGGATGGGTGGCGACCCGTTCGTCGCACCCACGGCCCGATGCACGGCGAGTCGCAGCGCGAGGGCGATCGTTCGTTGTTCACCTTGGGATGCCGCCACCCGCGCCGGGAGGCCGTTGATCCCGATGACGATGTCGTCGCGCTGCGGCCCCACAGAGGTCGTACCCCGTCTCATGTCGTCGTCGCGCGCGGCGCGCACGCTCGCGGCGATCCCCTCTACCGTCCACGGCGAGTCGATGTCCACCGCAACGTTGCTCGCCTCACCCGCCAAGTCGTCGTACGCGCGGGACACGTCATCTCGAACGTCATCGAGTGTCTCACTTCGCACGTCGGCGAGGACCTGCGCTGCAGCAATGAAGGCTTCGTCCCACGCATCAAGGGAAGCCATGTCGTCACGCGACGGACGACCACCCATGTCCTTCAACAGCGCGTTGCGTTGCCGCAGTGTTCGCTCGAAGTCGGCAACCGCGGCTGCACGTGACGGTCGCAGGGCAATGACCGCATCATCGAGCCACTCTCGACGCAAAGACGGTGACCCTTTCACGATCGCGAGATCATCGGGTGAAAACACGGTGACGCGAGCCGTCCCCAGGAGGTCACGGGTGCGTACGAGGCTCTTGCGATTCACCTGCACGCGGGCGCGCCCCGTTCGGGGGATTTCGGCTTCGATGAGGAACTCCCGCCCGTCATCATGAACGATCGTGGCCCGCACAACGGCACTGTCGTGACCGGTGCGCACGAGGGCGTCGTTGAGTACGCCGCGAAACGACTTCGTCGTCGCAAGGTATGCAAGCGATTCGGCAATGTTCGTCTTGCCTTCCCCGTTGCCGCCGGCAAACACCGTGATTCCACGAGAGAAGGTGATCGCCGTGTACGCGTAGTTGCGGAAGTTGCGCAACTCCAGCGACGTGACGATCACTGGGTGAGGCGCTGGGGCATGACGAGATACAGGTAACCCGGTGAGTCGGGCCCGCGCAACACGGCGGGTTTCACTGGGTCGGTCGTCTCGATCATCAATTGTTCCCCGGCCACGGCGTCGATGCCGGCTGCAAGATAGTCAGGGTTGAAGCCGATCGTCATCGGTGCTCCGTCGAGTGTCGCATCGAGAACTTCAATCGTCTCGCCGATCTCGTTCGTTACGACCGACAACTTCAGTGAGTCCGCAGTCATCTCGAGTCGTACCGGCGTCGTTTCGCGGGCGAATACCTTCGCACGGCGCACCGCGTCGAGGAGTTGTTCACGGTTGACGCTCAACTTGTTCGGGTAACTCGGCTGGATGAGCTGTTTGTAGTTGGGGAACTCGACGTCGAGCAGCGTGGTCGACAGCGTCGCATTGCCGATGATGAACGTTGCGCGCTCGGGTGAGAGACGGTACGTGATCGTGTCGTGGGTCTTGATGAGACGGCGCAACTCATCTAGCGCACGCTTGGGGGCGATGATCCGCGACTCCCCCGTCAACGAACTTCCAGGGACGGACCGCACGGCCAAACGGTACGAGTCCGTGGCGACGAACGTGAGACCCTCTGCCTGCGACGACACGAGAACCCCCGTGAGCGCAAGTCGTTGCATGTCGTCACTCGCTGCGCGTACCACCTGGCGCAATGCTTCGCCAAAGACGCTCGCTGCGATCGATCCATCGGCGGCCGAAGCGGTGAGAATCTTCGGGAAATCCGCGGCGGCGTACGTGGGGACCGACGTCTTCGAACGTCCCGCTTCGACGGTGACGATGTCGTTGCTCACCGTCAACGTCACTTTTCCCTCGGGTAGACCCCGTACGACATCGCTCAACAACTTTGCGTTGACGACGCACGTTCCATCCTTCTGTCCCCCCACCTCGAGGGTGATCTGCAACGACAACTCTTTGTCCGTGCACGCCAAAGTCAATGCGTCGCCGTGAAGTTGAAGCTCGACACCGGAAAGCGCGGGCATGGCGTTGTTGCGCGTCGATGCAACCCGGGACACGTCACCGAGGGCCTCGGACAAGATTTCGCGTTCGACTCGGAATTTCATCGTGTGATCCTCGGGCTCATCTGGCTGGGCGGTCGGGTGTTGTCATTGCGGGAGAGATGTAGATCGTTAATGACGGTAATAAGACCTGTGGATTGTGGATAACGGCGGGATTCCCCAGCGTAGGTGCGGGGTTCATCCGGGGAGTGAACACCCACAGAAATGACATCTTGCGGCGCTGTCATTCGCTGGCAGTGCACAAAACCGTCTTCGTCCACACCTTGTCCACGGCTTGCGTCGCCGTACGCCCACGCTTGTCCACCGGTTGTGAGCGGCGTGCCGTGGTGGCGGACGGAGGTCTGATTCATGGTCAGGCCGACTTGAACAACCGGATGAGTTCGGTCACCTGGTCGAAGACATGCTTGCGGTCCTTCATGACGTGCTGGGTTTTTTCGACGGCATGAATGACCGTCGTGTGGTCGCGGCCGCCGAACAACCGGGCGATTGCGGGGTACGACAAATCGGTGAGCTCGCGAAAGACGTACATGGCGGTTTGGCGCGCGGTGACGATCGGACGCTGCCGGCTGCGCCCCTTGATTGCTTCGACGCTCACGCCGAGGAAGTCGCAGATCTCGGCGAGCAACTGCTCTTCGGTGCGTTGTTTCCCGGGACGTCTTGACACCAAGTCGGCGAGCAGTTCACGGGCGAGATCGACGTCGATGTCGGTCTTGTTCAACGATGCGTACGCAGCGATGCGGATGAGGGCGCCCTCGAGTTCACGGATGTTCGTCGTGACGTTGGAGGCGATGAATTCGAGGACCTCGTGAGATGCACTCAACCGTTCACGTTCGGCCTTGTTGCGCAAAATGGCGAGGCGGGTTTCCACGTCGGGGGGTTGGATGTCGGTGATGAGACCCCATCGGAAGCGTCCTCGGAGACGATCCTCGAGCGTCGGGATGGCGTCGGGAACGCGATCACTCGAGATGACGATCTGCTTGTTCGAGCCGTGCAACGAGTTGAAGGTATGGAAGAACTCCTCCTGCAAACCCTCCTTGCCTTCCATGAACTGAATGTCGTCGATGAGCAGGACGTCCACTTCGCGGTAGCGCCGCTTGAACGCCGTGATGCTGTTGTTGCGGATGCCATCGACGTACTCGTTGAGGAAGCTCTCGGTGGAGACGTAACGCACCTCGTAGTTCGGGTAATGCTCGTGGACGTACGAGCCGATGGCGTGCAAAAGGTGGGTTTTCCCGAGCCCCGCCGAGCCGTAGATGAACAACGGGTTGTACGAGCGACCCGGGGTTTCAGCGACACGTTGCGCTGCGGCAAGGGCGAACTGGTTCGATGCACCTTTGACGAACGTGTCGAAGGTGTACCGGGGGTTGAGACCGATGGCGCTACCGCGCCCCGAACGCGACGTTACGCGGGGAGCAGCCGCATCGTCCCTTGGTGTCACGATGGGCTCCGGTGATGACGCAGAAGGCTGTCCAACCCGCTCTCCCGTGAGGGTGTCACCCGCGCGGCGGACGTCGACACTCAGCGTGTGGCTGCTCGCCCCCACTTCGTCAAGGGCATCGCGGACGAGAGACATGTACCGGGTGAGTACGCGATCACGAACGAAGGCGTTCGGAACGTTCAATTGCAAACTCATCGTTCCACCGGCTTTCGTCGCCCCGGTGTGCGTGTCGACGACGATGTCGTTGAACGTCGAGAACCACACGGCCTCGGACACCTGGCTGCGCAGGACGACGGACGCCCTCTGCCAGATGTTGTGCGGGTCGACCGGTGACCGGTCACCCTGCACGTCCTCGGTGTTGTCCATCGCCGTCATCTCACGCCTCTCGTCATCGCTGCACCCACCCGGTCGGCCATGACGAACTGACCAACGGGAAGGAATTGGCAACGTAGCAGTGTTGTCCACAGGTGGGAAAGAGAAGAATGACACCAACGTCATTTGTCCACAGGTGGGGTGCGTTGTGGTTGCCCATCCCGGCTTGCAGCCCTAGCCTTAATGCGTTGCTTCCAATCGCCTTGTAAGTGACGTCAGGAGAGAGGCGTGAAACGAACGTTCCAACCAAGCAAGCGTCGCCGTGCAAAAAAGCATGGTTTTCGCCAGCGAATGAGCACCAAAGCAGGTCGAGCCGTCCTCAGGTCGCGTCGGGCCAAGGGCCGGGCGCGGCTGTCGGCTTGATCGAACGGATCAGTCACCGCGACTCGTTTCGCCGCCTCTATGCGGGCGGGCACGTCATTCGTCGCGGAGGCATGACATGCCGCTGGATACCCGACTCATCACTACCCCATCCGAAGGTGGCGTACGCCCTGTCGCGCCAGGTGGGATCTGCCGTGCGACGAAACCGACTCCGCCGACAACTACGTGCAATTGTGAAATCCCAGGAGGAACAGATCCCTTCGGGGTGGTTTCTTTTCACCCTTTCCCCCAACTTGTCCACAGCCTCGACGCCGGAACTGACATCTCTCGTCACCGACGTTTTCGCCAACGCACGGCGTTCCATCGGGACGAGCCAATGACCTTGCGCCCCATCTCTCACAGCCTGTGGATGCGGTGTGTACAACAGTGTGAACAGGCTGCCCTTCGAGCCATCGAGTGGTACCAGGCGCAGCGCGCCGGTGCGCTCTCGCCCTGTCGGTTCTTTCCGTCGTGTTCGGAGTATTCCCACGAGGCCATCGATGCGCACGGCTTGGGTCGTGGGTTGTGGCTCACCCTGCGTCGATTGAGCCGCTGTCGACCGTTCGGTCCGTCGGGATTCGATCCCGTGCCCGAACCCCACCGCATGGATGCGAGCGCACAGCCAAAGGAGCCCTGCCATGTTTGAGATCGTTGCCCGTGTCGTCAACTGGGTGTACGGCTGGAGTGGGGATTACGCCGTCGCGATCGGCTTCATGGCGGTTCTTGTCATGATTATTCTCACCCCGCTCACCCTGAAGAGCACCAAAGGCATGCTCCAAATGCAGCGTTTGCAGCCCGAATTGCGCCGTTTGCAGCTGGAACACCGTGGTGACCGCCAGAAGCTGAACGAGGAAATGATGCGCCTCTATCAGTCGAACAAGGTGAATCCACTGTCGTCGTGCTTGCCGCTCGTGGCACAGATGCCGGTGTTCATCATCATGTTCCGCATCCTCACCGGGTTGACGTACAAGCCCCAAGGATCGACGACCTTCGATCCGAAGTATCTGGACACGGGTTCGGAGTTGTATCGCTCGCTCAGCGGCAAGAGCGAAATGCTTTCCATCGGTATCGATCTTGCAGCTCGCCCGCTCGATGTCATGCGCACCGACTTTGCTCGCGGACTCATCTACGCCGGACTCGTCGTCTTGCTCGCATTGTTGTACCTCGTGCAGCAGAAGATGGTTGCATCGCGCACGGTGTCACCGACGATGTCGGCGACACAGCAGAAGTTGTTGCAGTATCTGCCCGTCGCGTTCGCGGTGTTTCAAGTGGTTCTTCCCACCGGACTCATCGTGTACTACATGGTGCAAGCCGTCATTCGTATCGTGCAGCAGTGGTACATCACGAAGCGGTTCTACGGCCGCGACGATTCGATCGGCCGGCAGGCACAAGCAGCAAGTGCGAAGGCACGTGAGATCGCCGATGAAGAGAAAAAGCAGCGGAAAAACGAGGATAAACGCGGTACTACGAACACGGGCGAATTCACGAGCAAGCGCGTGACACCACCGAAGGGACAGCAGCCAAAGGGGCGCGCAATGCCGCGACCACAGCCGCCGCGCCGTCAATCGGACTCTTCGCGACGACCGAAACCACCGCAACGCTGACGCGCCGACACTTCACACAACACGTTCGACACACAAGAAAGAAGGATGATGACGATGGAATGGGTGACGATCACCGCCGCAACACTTGAGGACGCGAAGAACCTCGCACTAGATCAGCTCGGCGTAGCCGCCGAAGATGCCGAATTCGAGATTCTCGAGGAACCAAAACAAGGTTTGTTCGGACGGCTTCGCGGTGAGGCGCAAGTTCGCGCTCGCGTGCGACCGACGAGCGCACGCGCCAAGGCACCACGTCGCGACGTGCGCCGCGAACGTGGTGCGCGCAACGATCGCGCGGGAGAGTCGCGCGGATCACGCCCACCCCGCCAGCGCTCCGGGGAGCGTCGCGAACGCGATGCCGATCGGGATACCGATCGCGCATCTCGTCGCGAAGACGGTCCGAAAGTGCCGGTCACCACGGTGAGTGAAGCCGCCACCACTTTTCTTCAAGGTGTCATGGATGCCGCCGGTGTGCGCGCGTCGGTGAGGTCCACCGTCGATGGTGATGAGATCGACATTGCGGTCACCGGTGACGATCTCACGGTCTTTGTCGGTCCGAAAGGCGCCACCTTGACCGCGCTGCAAGACCTCACACGAGTTGTCAGCCAGCGCCGTCTCGGTGATCACGACACCCGTCTGCGCATCGACGTTGGCGGATATCGCGAACGCCGCCGGGAGGCCCTCGGTCGCTTTGCGATGAAAGTCGCCAATGACGTGATGGAGTCGGGAACACCGCGCATTCTTGAGCCGATGAACTCGGCCGACCGCAAGATCGTGCACGACACACTTGCCTCCGTGGCCGAGGTTGTCACTCACTCCGAGGGTGATGACCCGTTCCGACGCGTCGTTGTCTCACTCGCGCCCTCCACCGCAACCGAATAGGCGCGTCCGCCGCGAGTCCGCGGCCACATCACCTACGCTGGGGTCCGTGGTGGCCCCGGACATCGCCCGCACCACCCTTGAACGACTGCTGCGCGAGGCGCAGCGCATCGGAATGCTTGGTGCTCGGCCCATCCCGGAGGTGATTGCCCACGCGGAGTCGTTCGTCGCTGCACTGCCCGGCGATGTTCGCACGGTTGTTGACCTGGGCACCGGAGCGGGTGTCCCCGGTCTGATCATTGCCGTCTTTCGCCCTGATGTACGGGTGACGATGGTCGATCGGCGCGAAAAACGGACTGATTTTGTGCACCGGGCGATACGTGCCCTTGATGTCGTGGAGACCGCGCGGGTGGTGTGCGCGAATGTCGAGACGCTGATCAACGACCGCCAATGGATGGGCAGCTTCGATGCGGCCGTCAGTCGGGGTTTTGCGGCACCGTTGACGACCGTGTTGTGGGCAGCGCGTCTTGTTCGGCCAGGGGGGTGGGTTTTGGTCAGCGAACCGCCACATGACGTCGTTGATCGCTGGGAACCACGTCAACTTGCCGCCATCGGCGTCTCACCGCCGTCCCGGCAGGGCCCGGTGGCAGTGTTCCACGTGGAACACCGCGACCCCTCAGGGGGAACACCCACCGACCCTCCCCGCCCCTCCGTCGCGTAGCGAGACCCATCGCGTCACCCCTCGCATCCGTCAGAGTGTTCCACGTGGAACATATCCCCCGCCTTCTCCGGTCACCTCGGTAGTTTGGGAGCGTGGCTGATAGTTCTTCCCGCGCCCGGGTCATTGCGATGGCGAACCAAAAAGGCGGTGTCGGTAAGACCACAGCGACCGTGAACATCGGTGCCGCATTGGCGGAACTGGGTCACCGGGTTCTCATCATCGACCTTGACCCACAGGGCAATGCATCATCAAGTGTCGGCCTCGTCCCTGCGTCGCTGCACACGAGTGTGTATGACGTCTTGTTGCAGGACCTTCCGCTGGAGAATTGCGTCGAGGCAACGGCGGTACGCGGACTGTTCATTGCTCCGTCGAATCTCAACCTTGCCGGCGCCGAGATTGAACTCGTTCCGCTCATGGGCCGGGAAACCCGCTTACGACGGGCCATTGAGGCCGTTGCCGATCACTACGCATTCGTCCTGATCGATTGCCCACCGTCGCTCGGTTTGCTCACGATCAATGCACTCACGGCCGCTGACGAGGTACTTGTTCCCATGCAATGCGAATACATCGCCGTCGAGGGCATGGTGCAACTCGACCAGAACGTCGCACTCGTGCGCGAAAACCTCAATCCTCGGCTGCACATCTCGATGGTTCTCCTGCAGATGTTTGACGCGCGAACGAAGCTGTCCCAGGATGTTGTCGACGAGGTGCGCAAACACCCGAATTGGGGTCCAAAAACCCTGAAAACGGTCATTCCGCGTACGGTGCGCATCGCCGAGGCACCGAGTTATGGCAAGCCGGTCGTGACGTTCGATCCATCGTCGGTCGGGGCAAAGGCGTATCGCGACGCAGCACGGGAGGTCGTTGCATGGCGGGTATGAATCGCAATCGGGGTTTGTCGGCGCTCATTCCGACAGGCGGGTCGACACCCCCGCCGGGGCAAGGCTTTGCCCAGGTGACACTTGAGCTCATTGACCCGAATCCACACCAGCCCCGCACACGATTCGACGAGGACAGCCTTGACGAGCTCGCTGCATCAATTGGTGCACTAGGGGTTCTACAGCCCGTCCTATTGCGCAAAGGAACTGCCGGACGATACGAACTCATTGCCGGTGAGCGACGTGTTCGGGCGGCGAAGAAAGCCGGACTGAGCGCGATTCCGGCGATCATTCGCGACGCCGACGACGTGAACAGCGCCGAACAAGCATTGGTGGAAAATCTTCACCGCGCAGACCTCAGTCCTCTTGAAGAAGCGGCCGCTTACAAACAATTACTCGAAGATTTCGCCCTCACTCATGATCAGGTGGCGACGAGGGTCGGCAAGAGCCGCACGTCGATCACGAACGCGCTGCGGATTCTCACGCTGCCGGTAGCGGTGCAACAACTCGTCGCCGACGGACGTCTGACAGCCGGGCATGCCAAGGCGTTGCTCGGACTCCCGTCACGCACCGAGCAGGAGAAGCTTGCGGCACGCGTCGTTGCCGATGGATTGTCGGTGCGAGCGACGGAACAAGCAGTGTTCGACAGCCACGGCGTCACGAATCGGGGCGGGGCGAGTGGGGGATCGCGCACGACGTCACCGGGCTCGGCGACGGCGGTTCCGAGTGCTGCCTACGCCGAGGTGGCGGCAGTACTCGGGGAACAACTCGCCACCCGGGTGCAGGTGCATCCTCCCCGCGGATCGGCGCGGCGGGGTCAACTCATCATCGAGTTTGCCGACATCGACGACCTTGAGCGGCTGTCGCGGATCATCCTCGACAGTTAGCGACGGAAAGTGGTGAATGCACCACCGCAGCGACTCACCCTCAGGCAGAGAGTGAGGGTGAGGTCAACGTTGAGGTTCCACACAACCTGTGGACAGAGTTGTGGACGACGTGTCAGCCGATGATCGGGGCGAGATCGGCGAGCAATGCCGACTTCCCCTTCGCACCGACGAGGCGCTTCACCTCTGCACCGTTCTGAAAAACGATCATCGTTGGAATGCTCATGACGTTGTAGCGCATGGCGATGTCGCCGTGATCGTCGACGTTCAACTTCGCCACGGTCAATTTGCCTGCCTGCTCGGCGGCGATTTCCTTGATGACGGGATCGATCATCTTGCACGGGCCGCACCATTCGGCCCAGAAGTCGACGAGTACCGGAACCGACGATCCACGAATCGTTTCGTCGAAGGTCGATGTAGTGAGTGTGAGGGGAGCGACTGCCATGCTCCCGAGGTTACTGCGCGCCCTTGCACACGAGGGCGCGGGGTCAGTGCTGGTTTTCCAACCAGCGCTCGGCATCGATGGCCGCCATACAACCCGATCCGGCGGCCGTGATCGCCTGCCGGTACGTGTGATCCTGCACGTCACCGCAGGCAAAGACGCCCGACACGTTCGTGTACGACGATCCCGGTCGCGTGATGAGGTATCCGGTGTCGTCCATGTCGAGCACCCCGGCGAACAGATCTGTGTTCGGGCGGTGACCGATGGCGACGAACACACCCGTGACGTTGAGCGGGCGCTTTTCACCGGTCGTCGAGTCGGCGACGATGAGTCCGTTGAGTTTGGTGTCGCCGATGATTTCGGCGACTTGTGTGTTCCAGTGGACGGTGATCTTCGGGTTGTTCAGCGCGCGGTCTCGCATGATCTTGGAGGCTCGCAATGTGTCGCGACGAACGAGGAGGTGCACCGTCGTTGCGAACTTCGTGAGGAATGTCGCCTCTTCGACCGCCGAGTCACCACCACCGACGACGGCGATTTCCTGTCCGCGGAAGAAGAAGCCGTCGCATGTTGCACACGTCGACACGCCGTGACCGATGAGTTCGGTTTCCTTCGGTAAACCGAGCATGAGTGAGCGTGCCCCGGTGCTCACGATGACGGCATCCGCCTCGTGCAAGGTGTCGCGGATCCACACCTTCTTCACCGGACCGGAGAGGTCGATTTTGGTGGCTTTTTCGGTGATGAATTCGGCACCGAAGCGGGCGGCCTGATCACGGAATCGGATCATGAGTTCCGGTCCCTGCACCCCCTCGGGGAAGCCGGGGAAGTTTTCTACCTCCGTCGTGAGCATGAGCTGACCACCGGGTTGATCGGACGTTGACGACGGTTCACCTTCGATGACGAGAGGAGCAAGTGACGCTCTTGCGGTGTAAATCGCCGCGGTGAGTCCGGCCGGACCGGATCCGATGATGATGACCTTGCGTTTCGCCGTCACGATGCTGCTCCTTGTGGTGTGCACGTCCACCGCGGGTGCACGTTTCGTTGGTATCAGTGAGTGTCGGGGGAGACGCTACGCCGTTTGCGCATGAGCACACCACCCAGGGCGAGGAAGGCGAGCCCGAGGACGAGGTACGACACCCACACCGCCGTCGGCCGATCGAGCCAGATGTCGAGCAATTCGTGTGCTCCGCGGGACAGGGTGATGAGCGCAACGATGATGAGAACGATGCCGACGACGACGATGATCGTGCCGAAGACGAGACCCCGAATGAGAGTGACGATGGGCAGCGTGGTGCGCTTGCGCACGACGCCGACCGCACGATCGACGACGTCCATCACCTTGCGCGGCAACTCCGGATCGGAGAGTGGGTTGTCGGCCACATCCGTCAGGCTAACGGCGCACGATTCGCACGGACCGAATGCGGGAGCGCCACAGATGTCCACCACGTTCGGGTGAACGTTGCGCGATGCAGTCGTCAGTTGGGAACGAACGCGACTTCGTTCAATCGACCCTGGAACGGGTTCTGACTGCCGCACGCATCGCTGCGACCGATCTCGGTGAGTGAGATGAGGATGCGATCGACGGGCTCGGTGATCGACAACCGCACTACTTGGGCACGCGTGTTGTACAGCGACCCGACCTTCGTCGTCCAAGCGTCGAAAGTGGCGGGAGTCTCGGTGCTCGCCGTGTAGACGTCGGCACCGAAAGGTCCGTTGGCGAAGTTCACGCGCAACGTTCCCGTGGACGGCCGGCTGAGGCTGACGACGACACCGACGGACTGTTTGGCCCCGAAGTACTTGTCGGCGTAACACGACGTGGCCCACGAGCTGGCGGGGTTCTTGTCGACGAGGAGGCCAATGAACTCCTCGTTCTCGAGGCCGTCTTCGCCGTTGGGGTCGTAGGAATGAATCTCGGCGATGTCTGCGGGACCGACGGATTCGACGACGGGTACGGTCTCGGGAACGACGATGTTCTCCGTGTCAGCGGTACGCAGAACCGCAACGGCAACGAGTACGGCAAGGGCGATCCCTCCCGCCAACCAGCGCACGCCCGGTCGTGACAGAACGTTGCGTGCCGACGCAGTGTCGCGTCGCGAGCGCAGGGCGGTGCTGCGCCGAGTCGCCGGACTGCCCGGCGTGATGTCTTGAGTGCCGATGCGCGGTCGCTGTCCCGATTCCACCCGCGTCGTACCGGCGGGGGGAGTGAGGGTCGTCGTCGTGTCGCGCTCACCGGTGAGCGCTTCGAGCAGTGCCTTGCGAGTCTCCTCGCCGGTGGCGTAGCGGTGGTCGGGGTTGCGCGCAAGGAGTCGGTGCACGACACGAACGAGCTGTGGGGTCAATGTGGGACGCAAATGACCGAGATCGGTGGGTTCGCGCTGGAGGCGGGCCAGTGCAGTATCGGCATCGTTGTCGCCGAGGAACGGCACCTTCCCGGCGAGGCATTCGTAGAGCACGATGCCGAGGCTGTACAGGTCGGCACGACCGTCGAGAGGTCGTCCGCGCACGATCTCCGGTGAAAGGTACTTTGCGGTGCCCATCATGATGTTGTCGCTCGTGAGGTCGCTCACCGTCTCGCTGCCCAACGGCTTGGCAATACCGAAATCGGCGAGCAGGAAGTGTCCGCTCGGTGTGACGAGGATGTTTCCGGGCTTCACGTCGCGGTGAACGAGGTTGTGTTCGTGGGCAACGTGGAGTGCCGCCGCGATTGACGCACCCATCATGATCGTGAGTTGCGGACCCAGGCGCTTCTTGCGATCGAGGAGGTCGCGAAGACTCTTTCCCTGCACGTACTGCATGACGACCGCGCGGTAACCCGCGTGTTCGAAGGAGTCGTACACGGCGACGATGTTCGGGTGGTTGAGTGCGGCACATGCCAGCGCTTCGCGCCGGAATCGCTCGATGGCGACCTCGTCGCCGGCGATCTGCGGGCGCAGTACCTTTACCGCGACGCGACGGTTGAGAAAAGTGTCCTCACCGAGCCACACTTCGGCCATGCCGCCGCGTGCGATGAGTCGATCGAGGCGATATCGCTCACCAATGAATCCGGGGGCGAGTTCGCGTGACGACATGATCGCACAGCGACGTTAGTTCGGTGCATCGGGTGATTGGGGGACTCATGATGTCGTCGCGATGCGACGACGATGTTCAGCGTGCGACGTGAAACGCGACGCCGATGGTCCCCGGACCCGCATGCGCACCGATGACCGCACCGATGTCACCGACGGTGATGTCACCGGAGTACACCTCGCGGATCATCGCAGTGAACTGCTGGACATCGGGGCACTGCGCATGGAGAATGGCCAGCGATTCGATGCGCCCGGCCTCACGAACGCGGTCGACGAGGAATGCAAGTGCCTTGCCCCGCGTGCGCTGCTTGCCGCCTTCTCCGACGGCTCCGTCGGTGACGGTGATGATCGGCTTGATCGACAGCGCGGTGGCGAGCATCGCCTTGGCACCGCCGATGCGACCGTTCTTTTTCAGGTTCTCGAGGGTGTCGAGTGCGGCCCACACCTGCGTGCGCGACGACAGGTCTTTGGCCGTGGTGACGAGATCGGCGAGTGAGGCTCCATTGCGGGCGGCCTTTGCGACGGCGACGGCGACGAGACCGATGCCCATCGACGCCGACGCCGTATCGACGATCTCGACGGGAATCGACACCCCCGCCTGCTTGGCGCCGAGCTCGGCGCTTTGCATCGTTGCGGAGAGTTTGCCCGAGATGTTGACGACGAGGATCCCGGTCGCCCCGGAGTTCGCCAGAGTGCGGTACGCCTCGGCGAACTGACCGGGCGCGGGGGCTGCCGTGGAGGGAAGAACCGCTGCTGACTGACAGCGGCGCCAGAACTCGTCGACGGTGAGGTCGCGACGGTCGACGAACTCTTCGTCACCGAAGCGGATGGAGAGGGGAACGACGGTGATCCCCAGATCGTCGATGAGTTTCTGGGGAAGGTCGCAAGCGCTGTCGGTAACGATCCGTACGGTCATGGCTAGGAGCGTAGTGCGGGATGATGGCGGCTCATTTTCTTGCGGCGGGTGCGGCGCAGGTGCACGATCCACCACAGAGCGAGCAAAGCAAGAAAGACGGCGCTCACACCCCGGCCGAGGCCGGCGAGGGCATTGACGCGCACGGTGATGCGCTGCGAGTCGATGATCAGTCCGCTCGGCGTCGCGAGGGTCATGTCGATGGGGAGCAGTCCGTTGGCCCGCGCGGTGACGGCAACGAGTACCTCACTCGTTCCTCGTGCGGGAACCGTGACGTCGAACGTGGAGCGATCGAACGTCATGCGCGAACTCGCGAACGAGATGCGCACCGAAAGGTCATAGGCCGTGTCGTTGGCGAGTGCGACGCGCACGTCACTCTCCCTGCTACCGAGCGTGAACGACGCCCGCGGCAGGCGCAGCGCGTTACGAATAGCCCCGATTTCGGAGTTCACCGCGGCGAGATACGCGTTGCGTTGATTGGCGTCGAGGGACGTGTCGTTGGCGGTGTCGATGCGCCCGAGCCACGACTCCAACATCGATTCGTCACCGGCGAGCATCGAGCTCACTTCGTCAATCGAGGTCAGGAGGACGTTGATCTCCGTCTGGACGGAGTTGAGGTCGATCGGTGTGACGTCGGGAAGGGTGATCGACGTCAGTCCGTCGAGTGCACTTGCTGCGAGTGACAAGCCGCGCACGTCGACCTGGGGACTGCGACCGAGTTGGTTGAGCACGAATCCTGCGACCAGTGGCTCCGTCGGCAGTCCGCTGCGACCGGTGAGAATGACCTGGCGGGTGCCGACGGCGGTGTCGCCGCCGGCAGCGGCGATCTCCTGGCGTTGGGCGTGCAGTTCGGCAACGATTGCAATCGCCGTCTCGAATGCACCGCCGATCGGGGTATCGAGTAGTTCTGCGTAACGCGGCTCTGCGGAATACACGGCGAGACCCGTGCCATCGAACGACACGCGGTACGGACGCACGTAGTTGTCGAGATCGCCGAGGGATTCGGCGCCGGCACCGAAAACCGTTACCGCATTGACACCGCTCTTGCGCAAGAGACGAGCCCCGCGTGAGTCGAACACCGAATCGGTCACCCACATCCCCCGGCGCACGACGCTCGAGCCCGTCTGACCGGCAACGACCGTTTCACCGCGCTGCAACTGATCGATGAATTGAGCATCGAGTTTCGCTGCAGCGGCCGCCGTCGGCTCGAAGGATCGGTACGTGTTCGTGAGGATGTCGGATCCCCGCAGGAGTTCACGCAGGTCGCGAAACAGACGGGAGTCAACGTCGTCGGTGGTGCGCGCCAGACCATCGAGCAATTCCGGAGTGATTCGCACGGACACGGGGAACCGGTCATCGACGACGAACAACAAGTCGCGCAGTTTCTCCAACTCTGTCCGCACGCCGTCGTTGACGACGACCGTCCCGTCGGGCTGCAGAGTGGGACCGGACGTGACGGAAGCGAGCATCGACACGGGGAGCCGCGTGTAGCTGCTGCGGAAACCGACGACGTTGAGGAACGTGCGCGCGCGGGCAACGACTCCGTCACGTGTCGTGACGTCGACGGTGAGCAACCGAACGCCGTCGGTGCGCAGTGCGAGACGTCCGTCGTCACGCGATTCCGATGTCGGCACGTTCAATCGCCACACCGTGACACCGTCGCGTTCCTCGAGGTTGAGTGACCGAATCGGGAGCTCGAGTGTGCTGTCGATCTCGGGAGTGGCACCGCGCACGACGACGGAGACGTCGCGGCGACGAACGAGTGGAACGCTCGCAGTGACGATGATTCGCGTCGCAGGTTGTTGCACGGCGGCGAGAAAGATGGGATCCGCCGATGCACCGATGCGCAACGATGCCGAAACGCCGGCACGGACGTGGAAGGTTCCACCGATCACCTCGAGTCGAGCCGGGGTGCTTGCCGATGCCGCACCGCCCGGAAGCGACGTGATGACCATGACCACCGTGACGAGGCCCGCGAGGACACGGAACAGAGCGCGCAATACGGCGTGGTGCACGGTTCGGACCGGTAAGTGGTTCACGCGACGACTCACGGTGCGATCCATTCGACGACGACGAGTCCGGCCGGTTGGCGCCGGAAACCGGCACGTGCATAGAGACTCAGGGCCGCAGCGTTGTCGGGTTCGGTGTTCACCCACGTGGACTGCACACCGGCTGTTTGCAGCCACTCGATGGCGCAGCCGAGCATCACCCGTGCGACACCGCTGCAGCGGCGCTCCGGGATGACGGCGAGTCGTTGCACGAACCCATGCGATGCATCGGCACCGCACAGCAGGTAACCGATCGGTTGCTCGATGTATGCCGTTTTGCTGCGGGTCGCGACGATCGGTGCGGCCATTGCAGCGGGGTTGTTGACAACGGGTTCGACGGCAACCCGTTCGATGGCAACGAAGAGACGGTGGCGCGGTGTCGCAGAGACGGCATCGCGGAGTGCTGCGGCGTCGAGCGACCATGTCGCCGGAAAGCACACGGCATCGATCGATGCACAGGAGTCGAGCACGTGTCGCGACCGCGCCGACGCAGGGTGGTGCGTCGTGGCGTGAATCGCGATGTTGGCAACGACGGGCGGTAACGCTTCGCGCGGGCGCTCGAGGAGAACGAGGTGCTGTGCCGTGACGAACCCTTCGGAATGCGCGGCGACGGAGTATCGCTCGCCGATGGCGTTCGTTCGGATCCGCCGATAGCCGCGCGCCGCGAGATCCCGCCGCAGGGCAGCGAAGAAGTCCGTGGAGATCTCCGCATCAGAGTGCAACTGTGCAACGACGCCGTGCGGATCGTCGGGAATCGGTGCGACGAGGACCGGGACCCCGTGCACGCGCACCTGTCGGCGCAGTGACCGCCGCAGCGTGAGCAGTGCCGACACCCACGAACGCTACTGCGCAGTGCTTTCCGTAACCTGTAGCACGTGAAGCCTCGCCGATTCGATGCGGTGATGAGCGAACTACGGCCGGTCGTCGATGCGTTTCGGGCATCGGGTCACCGCCTGTATCTCGTTGGCGGGAGCGTGCGCGATCTGCTCCTCGGTCGCGACATTGATCGGCTCGACTTCGATTTCACGACGGATGCGATACCCGACGAGGTGAAGGGCGTCCTATCGGCGGTCACTGACAACGTGTGGACGCAAGGAGAGCGCTTCGGCACCATTGCAGCGCTGCGCAATGGACGCACACTCGAAGTAACGACGCACCGGGCCGAAGCGTACGATCCCGATTCGCGCAAGCCGGACGTGAAGTTTTCGCGCGACGTACTCGTCGACTTGTCGCGTCGCGACTTCACGATCAATGCGATGGCACTTGAGCTCACCGCCGACGCTCCGACACTCGTCGATCCGTACAACGGTCTGCAGGATCTCACGGCAAAGATCCTGCGCACACCGTTGTCGCCCGAGGAAAGCTTCACCGACGATCCTTTGCGGATGTTGCGTGCTGCGCGGTTCATCTCCGCACTCGATGTCGTGCCGACGCAGGCGCTCATGGATGCCGTGCAGTCAATGAGCGAGCGACTGTCGATCGTGTCGGCCGAACGTATTCGCGACGAATTCGACAAGCTCATCGTCACCGAATCACCCGGGCTCGGCCTGCGCTTCGTCGTCGAATACGGCCTCGTCGATCGCTTCTTGCCCGAGTTGCCCGCGTTGTCGCTCGAACAGGATCCGATCCACCGTCACAAAGACGTCCTCACCCACACGTTCGCCGTTGTCGACAACGTGCGGCGGGACATGCCCGGCGAGTTCCGCATCACTCGTCTTGCGGCGCTGTTCCATGACATCGGCAAGCCCCGTACCCGCAAGGTGCTTCCCGGCAAGGGCATGACGTTTTACCACCACGAGGTCGTGGGTGCGCGAATGACGAAGGAGCGATTGCGCGCACTGCGGTACCCGAACGACGACATCGAACGCATCTCGCAGCTCGTCTTTCTCAGCGGTCGGTTCCACACGTACCAAATGGGGTGGACGGACTCTGCCGTGCGGCGGTACGTGCGCGACGCCGGAAACGTACTCACCGAACTCAACGTGCTCGTGCGCTGCGACTGCACGACGCGCAGTGAACGCAAGGTTGATGCGCTGAACAAGCGCATGGACCAACTCGAGGCACGCATCGAGGAACTTGCCGCTGCCGAGGAGCTTGCATCGTTGCGTCCGGAGATGGACGGTGCGGCGGTGATGGAGCATCTCGGTATCGCGCCGAGTCGCGCCGTCGGTGACGCTCTCGACTTCCTCATGGAGATTCGTCTCGAGGAGGGACTCATCGGTGATGAGAAGATCCGCGCACGACTCGACGAGTGGTGGGCGGCGCGGGGCTAATCTCGCGCCATGAGCGGGGGACCACGTCATGAATCGGCGCGCCGGGCGAGTGGTGCCACCGACGAACGCAGTATTCGGGGTGGAGTCGTTGATCACCGCTTCGTGCGCCGCGACGTCATTGACAAGGTGCGCTCGGGACAACTGGCACCGCACGACGTGTGCGATGCGCACCCCGACTTGCGTCGTGCCGCCGCTGCCTACGGCGTTCCGTCTCGTGTGCGATGCCCGATCTGCGAGCAGGCGATGACGGTGCGGGTGACGTACGTGTTCGGCCCGCGCCTGCCGAAGTCGGGTCGTTGCGTAGCGAAAGAGTCGGATCTTGCGAGTTATGACGTCGGACGAACCGTGTACTCCTCGTACGTCGTTGAGGTGTGCCGCGAGTGTTGGTGGCATCACCTGCTGCGGATGGTGCCGCTCGGCGGTTTCGTGCCGCGTCGCGCCACCTCGTAACACCCCGGTGGCACCTTGACGGTGTGCCGATACGCTCCATTCGTCATATTCACCCTGCCCCCACGGGGGCCACGATCCGCACGATCGTGTCCGAAGGGAGTACATACACATGCGACCATACGAATTGATGGTCATCGTGAGTGGCGCGCTCGACGAGAACGCTGCACACAGTTGGGTCAACTCGGTGACGAAGTCGGTCACCGCGGTGGGCGGATCCGTACACGGCACGCCCGATTGGTGGGGCCGGCGCCGTCTGGCCTACCCAATCAAGAAGCAAACCGATGGCTATTACGCCATCTTCAATCTCGTTGCGCCGGCAGGTGCGATGGATGAAGTGGAGCGCACGTTGCGTCTGTCCGGCGACGTGTTGCGCCACAAATTGCTTCGACTTCCCGATCACGAGGCTGCACGTCGCGGACTGCTCGGCAGCGCCGCGAAGTAGTCCCCGAATCGGGTTCGATCCATACCGACACTCACGAAGGAGCCAGTGACATGGCAGATAATACGATCACACTCGTCGGGAACCTCACCCGCGATCCCGAACTCCGCTTCACCGCCAACGGTCGTGCCGTTGCCTCGTTCGGCATGGCCGTCGGGCGGCGCTACCAGGTGAACGGCGAATGGCAGGAACAGACGTCGTACTTCAACGTCACCGCCTGGGGACAGCTCGGCGAGAACGCCGCGGCGTCGCTCGGCAAGGGAACGCGGGTCGTCGTCACCGGTCGCCTCGAGCAGCGCGAGTACACCACCCGCGACGGCGACAAGCGCACCGCCATCGACGTCATCGCCGACGAACTCGGACCCAGCCTGCGCTGGGCAACCGCTCAGGTCGAGCGCACGCCCCGCGGCGAGGGTGGCGGCAAGGGTGCGTCAACTGCCCCGGCTGCCGACGCCAACCCGTTCGACGGCGAAGAGCCGTTCTGAGAACTCAGCACATTCACACCACGGAGACTGAACAATGACGAGCAAGAAGAACAAACTTCGCGCTGCCAAGATGGCGATGCGCAAGCACAAGAAGCGCCCCAACCCGCTGACGCCCGAGAAGATCGAGTACATCGATTACAAGGACGTCAACCTTCTCCAGCGGTTCATGTCGGATCGCTCCAAGTTGCGAGCGCGACGCATGACCGGCACCAACACCCAGCAGCAGCGTGACATCGCCACGGCGGTGAAGAACGCCCGCGAAATGGCGCTGTTGCCGTACACGAAGCGCGTGGCCGCCGTACGCGGCCCCCGCAGCCGAGACGATCGCCGTGAGGATCGCGGCGACGGTCGTGAATCGTCGGCGTCCTACGCCGAAGTCGGCGCCGAGACGAGCGGTGACGTCATCGTCACGACCGCGCCCGAAACGGCGCGCGAGGAGGCCTGATCATGCAAGTGCTGCTCCGCTCCGACGTTGCCGGTATCGGTCGTCGTGGTGACATCGTCACCGTGTCGTCGGGTCATGCCCGCAACTACCTGCTGCCCAAGGGTCTCGCTGTCGAGGCGAGCGACGGAACGGTCGCTCAGGCCGCTGCGATGCAGCGCGCCCGATCGGCTCGTGAAGCCGCCGACCGCGAGTCGGCCCAGACGATCGCCGCGTCACTCGCCCAGCGCGCCGTCACGATCACGGCGAAAGCCGGCGCTGAAGGGCGACTCTTCGGCTCCGTCACTGCGAACGACATCGTGTCGGCAGTCGATGCGCAGTTTGGTATCGCTCTCGACCGCAAGAAGGTGGAGATTCCCGAACCGATCCGCAGCGTCGGAACCCATTCGGTGACGGTGAGTCTGTTCGCCGACATCGTCGGAACCGTGCGCCTCGAGGTCGTTGCGCGCTGACGCGAGCAACACCCCACGGCTGCCATCCACACGTTGTCCACAGCCGATCATCGGAGTTTGTGGAGACGTCGCATGCACCGACCTGCACCAATACGACGATCGTCCACACTCATCCCCACACCATCCACAGCCTTGTGCCTCTTGTTGTGAACAGGATCGAGCGAGCAGGGTGATGCCATGTCGATGACGTCGGTGAGCCGCGATGACGACCGTCGCGCGCCGTTGCAGAGGGTGCCACCGCACAACCTCGATGCCGAAGCGTCGTTGCTCGGTGCGATGTTGCTCTCCGACGAAGCAATTGCCGTTGCTCTCGAGCGTGGTGTCATTGCCGAGGAGTTCTACAAGCCGGCACACCAGCGGGTGTTCGACGCGATTCGTGCGTTGAGTGTCGCCGGTGAACCGGTCGATCCGGTGACGGTCGGCGAGGAGTTGCGCCGCGCCGGTGTTCTCGATTCGATCGGCGGACTCGAAGCACTCGTCGGATTGCAGAACCTCACTCCCGCCATTTCGAATGCTGAGCGCTACGCAAAGATCGTTCGTGATGCTGCAAAGTTGCGCCACCTCATCTCCGCGGCATCGCAGATCGCCGAGATCGCATACAGCCAGCCCGATGACGTCGATTCGGCCGTCGATCAGGCCGAAGGTCGCATTTACGACGTATCGGTGGGTCAGGTCTCGGAAAGCGGACAAATGCTGTCCCCGCTGCTCACCCAGTCACTCGAAATCATGGAGCAGCGGGCGAACGACCCCGACTCGTTGAACGGTGCACCGACCGGTTTCAACAAACTCGACAAGCTGCTCCTCGGCTTGCAGCCGGGCGCTTTGCACGTCATCGGTGCGCGCCCCGGAATGGGAAAGAGCGCCTTCGCACTGAACATCGCCGTGAACGTGGCGCGCACGACTTTGCGGCCCGTCATCTTCTTCAGTCTTGAAATGAGCGCCGGAGAACTCGCCCAACGCGTGTTGTCGAGCGAGGCGAGCATTCCATCGGAGGTGTTGCGCGGGGCAAACCCGACGGAGAGTCAGTGGCGCGACATCGGTCGTGCCGTCGGTCGACTCGACATTCCGCTCATCATCGACGACTCTCCCATGACCTCGATCGGTTCGATGCGTGCGCGGGCCCGTCGCACGAAGCTGCGCCACGGTGATCTCGCCCTCATCGTCATCGACTACTTGCAACTCATGGGCGGTGATACGAAGGTGGAGAACCGCCAACTCGAGGTGAGCGACATCAGCAGAAACCTGAAGCTCATGGCCCGTGAATTCAACGTGCCGATCATCGCGTTGAGTCAGTTGAGCCGCGGAATCGAGAGCCGTCAGGACAAGCGCCCGAATCTCTCCGACCTGCGCGAGTCCGGTGCCATCGAACAGGATGCCGACGTTGTCATGTTCATCTACCGCGGCGAGGTCGTCGACGATTCGAGTTCGGCTCGCGGACTAGCCGACATCATCGTGGCAAAGCACCGAGCCGGACCCACCGACACCGTCAAACTGGCGTGGGTGCAGCCGTATACACGCTTCGAAAACGTCTTCGACGAGAACGAGCCGAGGTTCTGAGCGATGTTTCTCGGTGAGGATCTGCTCGCCTGGCTCGTCCTTGCGTTCGGTGCGGCAATGGTCGTCGGCAACGTTGCTGCGGTCGTCGCTCCGCGTCGCGGACGTGCGGACGAAGGTGATCTCGAGCGCGCACCGGTGGCGCGCAGTGTGACGATGGTGGTTATCGGCGCTGTCGCCGCAGTGTGGGCGCTCGCCAGCCTCGTCTAATCTTCGCGAGCATCAACGCGTAGCCGGAGCGGGTGACGGGAATCGAACCCGCGTTCTCAGCTTGGGAAGCTGATGTTCTGCCATTGAACTACACCCGCAGAATCGTGAAAAATCGTACCAACGA
>Ga0169931_10002731_pt1 | contig 28464 bp, 22 predicted proteins | sample Kivu_15m_20L_FD_129675 | JGI IMG/M metagenome (GOLD analysis project Ga0169931, IMG submission 129675) | Freshwater microbial communities from Lake Kivu, Western Province, Rwanda to study Microbial Dark Matter (Phase II) - Kivu_15m_20L... | ecosystem: Environmental > Aquatic > Freshwater > Lake...
CTTCAGCCGACGCAATTCCTTGAGGTCCATTGCACCCTCCGATCGGAGACCGTTCCGATCGAAGTTGTAGCTCAGACGCAAACAGCGTAAAGAGTTAAAGCAACCGGCGCTGTAGTACTAGGGTGTGTTCGTTTCCAAGAAGATCGCGCGCAGTTCGTCTTGAAACGATTCGGTCGCGTGGTGCGCCTCTTGGTTGGCGATGTATGCCGTGATCGCAGTGATCTCTTTCGCACCCACCGAGAACGCGCCGTAACCGTCTTGCCAGTAGAACGACGGCTCGGCGGCCCGATCCTTCGCCCACTTTGATGACTCGCGCTTCAATTCGCGCACCAGATCGGCCGTTGCGGTTCGCTTTCCGAACCGACACAAGATGTGAACGTGATCCGCTACGCCGCCGACGATGAGCGCGGGCGAATCGAGATGCCGACAAGTACCGCCGAGATAGGTGTGCATTTCCTCTCGCACGGCCTTGTCGCGGAGGAACGGTTGGCGATGCTTGGTGGAGAACACGATGTGAACGTAGATTTGGGCGAGGGATTGAGGCACGAGCCACCTCTTGTTGCTATTGCTTTCTGCCTTTACCCCGAAGGGGTTGTATCTCAAAGCACAGGGTCGCGCAGCGCACCCTGTGGACACCAACACACCCGCCCGTTGCCCCTACGCCGGCAGCATCCCGACCTTCTTCGCGTACTCGAAGACGCCGCCGGCTTCGATGATCGGCGCGACCTCGCCCAGCGGGTGCAACTCGAACGTTTCGCCGCTCGTTTCGTTCGTCAGCGTGCCGGCGGCGATGTCGATCACCACGCTGTCGCCGGTGCAGACGCGGTCGATGAGGCGCGTTTTGCTTTCGAGCGGAACCAGATACCCGCCGTTTACACTGTTCCGGTAGAAGATGCGCGCGTAGAATTCGGCTACCACCGCGACCACGCCGGCCGCGGCCAGAGCGATCGGCGCGTGTTCGCGGCTGGAGCCGCAGCCGAAGTTTTTGCCGCCGATGATGATCGTGTAGGGCGAGACGAATTCGTCCGCGCCCGGCGGGTGGAACGGCACGCGGCCCTTCGGTAAGCCGGCCGCGGCGTCCGGCACGCCCGCGAGTGCGTACTTGCCGAACATCTTGTATTCGGCCGGGATCGCGGGGTTGAATGTCAGGTATTGTGCGGGAATAATCTGATCGGTGTCGATGTTGTCGCCCAGAACGTAAGCGACGCCCGCGATTCGCGTTTGCATGTTCGCTCCTCTCTCGCCCCGGCGCGGTTGCGCCGTGTCGTCACCTTACGCCCGGCGGCGCGCCCCGGCACGCGAAACGCGTGCTAATGTTCATGGTACCGATACGGTTTGTCGCGGGCGGCGCCCCACTGTCCGCGACCGGAGCCTCTGCAGATGCGCGCGCGACTCACGCTGGAATCCGGGGACTGCATCCCGCCGAGCCTCGACCTGTCCCCCAACGGGCAGCCGGTCACACTCGGGCGCAGCCGCGACAACACCATCGTGTTGCGCGACGAGCTCGCGAGCCGCTTGCACGCGAAAATTTACTTCGAAGACGGGCGCTGGCACGTCCGCGACTTCGGGCTGAACGGCACCCGCGTGGACGGCTCCCGCGTGAACGGGTCCGCCGCGCTGCAAGACGGCCAGCGCGTGAAGATCGGTGAGGTGGCGCTGAAATTCGTGCTGGAGCCGAAATCGTCCCTCGCGGGTGTGACCGCCACCGGTACGCCCTCGCCCGCCGCGCCCGCCACGATGCGGATGCCGCCGAACCTCGCCGAGAACCCGCACAAAGCCACCAAGGTGGTGGAAATGCCGGGCGACCGGCTCACGCGCACGCCCGAATCCGACGCCGGCGGCAACCAGCTCCGCGTGGACGAACTCACGGCGCTGTGCAAGTTCATGTCGGCCGCGGTGGAAGCCAAGACGCCGCACGACCTCGTGAACTACGCGCTCCGCGCCATTCTGAACCAGACCACCGCGCGCATCGCCGGCTACCTGAGCTTCGACCCGGACGATCCCGGTCCCAAGATCGTGATGCCCGAATCCGCGGCGATCGACGTGCCGCTCAGCCGCCGGCTCACCGCGCAGGCGCAGAAGCAGGGCAAAACCATCTGGCTGTTCCCGGCGCTCAGCGCGGCGCACCCGCCCACGGATTCGCTGTCCGCGTTCGCCGACGCGGTGTGCGTGCCGCTGAAGGGCGACAACGGGCCGTTCGCCACGCTGCACGTGTACCGCACCGGGCGCGCGTTCACCGAGCGCGACGTGAAGTTCATCGAAGCGGTCGCCGGGCACCTGTCGCACGGGCTGTCGATCCTGCGCGCGCGGCGCACGCTCGAGGCCGAGAACTCGCGGCTCCGCACGCACACGCCCGCGGCCGACGACATCATCGGCAGCAGCAACGCGATCATGCACCTGCGGCAGCAGATCATCAAAGCCGCGCCGCAGCCGTTCACGGTGCTGGTGCAGGGCGAGAGCGGCTCCGGGAAGGAACTCGTGGCGCTCGGCCTGCACCGCAACGGCAAGCGGGCCGACGGGCCGATGGTCGTCGTGAACTGCGCCGCCATCGCGCCGACGCTGCTCGACGCCGAACTGTTCGGCTACAAGAAGGGCGCGTTCAGCGGCGCGGACCGCGACCACCCCGGGCTGTTCCAACAGGCCGACGAGGGCACGCTGTTCTTGGACGAAGTCGGCGAACTGTCGCTCGAATCGCAGTCGAAGCTGCTGCGCGCGATCGAGGGCAAGGCGTTCCGCCCGGTCGGGGGCACCAGCGACATTAAGGTGGACGTGCGCATCGTGGCGGCCACGCACCGCGACCTCGAAAAGGACGTGCGCGCCGGACGGTTCCGCCAAGACCTGCTGTTCCGGCTGCGGGTCATCGAACTGCGGGTGCCGCCGCTGCGCGAGCACGCCGAAGACATCCCGGAGTTGGCCGCGTACTTCTTGGCGAAGGTGTCGGCGCAGTGCCGCCGCCACTTCCGCCTGACGAACGCGGCGCTGAGCAAGTTGCAGGGCCACCCGTGGCCGGGCAACGTGCGCCAACTGCGGGCCGCCATCGAGAGCGCCGCGGTGATGGGCGAATCGGACGCGATCGACGCCGACGCGTTCCACTTGGCGTCCGCGGCACAGGAACCCAGCGCCGCGCCCGCGGTCGCGCTGCCCGCGGCGCTCATGGAAACGCCGCCGAGCCTGAACATCGACGAGATCGAAGAGTGGGCCATTTGCAAGGCGATGCGGCAAACCGGCGGCAACGTGAGCCACGCGGCGAAACTGCTGAACATGAGCCGCGACACGCTGCACAACAAGCTGCGGAAGCTGAAGGAGAAGGGCATCGACCGCGCGTCGCTGACGAGCACACCGGCCCCGCTGGTCGCGAGCGAACCGGCCCCGGTGTGAGCGCGGATCCCGGCACACCTCGCGGTACGCGCGAACGGCCGGCACGAGCCGGCCGTTCGTCGTTTCGGAGCGCTCAAAAGCGACCCTACTTGTAGCTGCGCTCGGCCAACTTCACCGCTTCGTACGTCAGCGGTTCGGTGTTGCGGATCGGCGGCGCGTCCGGCCCGCGGTACTCCCACGCCGCCACGTGGCAGAAGTCCGCGTCGTTGCGCTTCGCCTCGCCGTCGGCGGTCTGGTACTCGGTGCGGAAGTGCCCGCCGCAGCTCTCCTCGCGCGTGAGCGCGTCGCGGGCCAGCAGTTCGCCGAACTCCAAGAAGTCCGCGACGCGGTTCGCGCGCTCCAGCGCGGTGTTCAGGTCCGCGTCGGTCCCGGGCACGTTCAAGTCTTGCCAGAAGAACCAGCGCAGCTCCTGAATCCGCTTGATCGCGGATTCCAGCGACTCCCGCGACCGCGCCATCCCCACTTGCTCCCACATGATCTGACCGAGCGCGCGGTGGTATTCGATCGCGGTCTTCTTGCCCTTGATGGAGAGCAGTTTCTTCAGCCGCTCGGCCGCCTCGTGTTCCGCGCCCTTGAAGGCGGCGTGATCCAGCGGCGTGACGCCCGGCTTCTCGCCCGCGAGCCAGTGCGTGAGCGTGTACGGCAGCACGAAGTAGCCGTCGGCGAGCCCTTGCATGAGCGCGCTCGCGCCGAGCCGGTTCGCGCCGTGGTCGGAGAAGTTGGCTTCGCCGATCACGAACAGCCCCGGCACGTTGCTCATCAGTTCGTAGTTCACCCACAGCCCGCCCATGGTGTAGTGGACCGCGGGGTAGATGCGCATCGGGCGGTCGTAGCCGCTCTCGGCCGTGATGCGCTCGTACATTTCGAACAGGTTACCGTACTTCTCTTCGATCCGCCCTTTGCCCTGCTTCTCGATGGCCGCGCCGAAGTCGAGGTACACGCCGAACCCGCCGGGGCCGACGCCGCGCCCGTCGTCGCACGCCTCCTTCGCGGCGCGGCTCGCGATGTCGCGCGGCGCGAGGTTCCCGTAAGACGGGTACTTGCGCTCCAAGAAGTAGTCGCGCTTTTCTTCGGGAATCTCGTTGGGGTGCTTGCCGCAGTCGGCCTTGTCCTTCGGCACCCACACGCGGCCGTCGTTCCGCAGGCTCTCGCTCATCAGTGTGAGCTTCGACTGGTGATCGCCGCTCACCGGGATGCACGTGGGGTGGATCTGCGTGTAGCACGGGTTGGCGAACGCCGCGCCGCGCTTGTACGCGCGGTAGGTGGCGGTCACGTTGCACCCGATGGCGTTCGTGCTGAGGTAGAACACGTTGCCGTAGCCGCCGGTGGCGAGCACGACCGCGTCCGCGGTGAACGATTCGATCTTGCCGGTTTCGAGGTGCCGCGTGACGATGCCGCGAACGCGCCCGTCCACGGTCACGAGGTCCAGCATTTCGCACCGCGGGAACATCTTCACCGTGCCGAGGCCGATCTGCCGGCTGAGCGCCTGATACGCGCCGAGCAGCAGTTGCTGCCCGGTTTGGCCGCGGCAGTAGAAGGTGCGCTGGAGCTGCGCGCCGCCGAAGCTGCGCGTGTCCAGCAGGCCGCCGTACTCGCGGGCGAACGGCACGCCCTGCGCGACGCACTGGTCGATGATGTTCACGCTCACTTCCGCGAGCCGGTGAACGTTCGCCTCGCGCGCGCGGAAGTCGCCGCCCTTGATGGTGTCGTAAAACAGCCGGTGAACGCTGTCGCCGTCGTTGCGGTAGTTCTTCGCGGCGTTGATGCCGCCCTGCGCCGCGATGCTGTGCGCGCGGCGGGGCGAGTCTTGGAAGCAGAAGCTGAGCACCTTGTACCCGAGTTCGGCGAGGCTGGCGGCGGCGCTCGCGCCCGAGAGGCCGGTGCCCACCACGATCACGGTGTACTTGGACTTGTTCGCGGGGTTGATGAGCCGCTGGTTCTCTTTGAACCGCGTCCACTTCTCCGCTACCGGCCCGTCGGGAACCTTCGAATCGAGCTGCATGGGTCGTCCCGTCCGAAGAGAGTTATCCGCAGATTTCGCAGACGAACGCAGATTTCAAATCACAGACAGTTTTGGACCGGATTACCGGGCGACGAGGATACAGAGGGTTGAAGACACTTGGTTCTTGAACTGTCTGTATCCTCTTCGTCCGGTATTCCGGTCCAGAACTCTTCTCTTCTGTTTTCCAATCTGTGTTCATCTGCGAAATCTGCGGATGAACACCTCTGTTCGATCTAGCGCACGGGCGGCGCGAGGCCGGCCCACACGCCGCACACGATGAACAGGTTGCCGATCAGGATCGCGCCCGCCACCGCCAAGCCCAAGAAGCCGATCGCGGCGCGGAACCGTTTGTTCTTCAGGCCGAGCGTTTGGAACGCGCTCTGGATGCCGTGCCGCAGGTGGACGAACAGCAACAGTTGCGTCACGATGTAGAACACGCACAGCCACGGCGTCGTGAACCCCGCGACCAGCATGCTGTACACGTCGTGTCGGCCCTTCGCGTCTTTCAGGTCGAGGTAGTTCACCACCTTGCCGTCCGACAGTTCGGCCCCGTGAATCCACGCGAACGTGTAGTGCGCGAGGTGGAACAGCACGAACAGCAGGATCACGAGGCCGGTCATCAGCATCGTGCGGCTTTCCGGCGTCGCCTGTACGGTGTTCGGGTACGCGTACGCCACCGGCCGCGCGGCCCGAGCACGGGCTTTTAACCGAATTGCGAGTGCGAGGTGCAACACGAACAGCCCCAGCAACCCGGCGCGCGCGATCCAGATGAGCGCGCCGAGGTCGTGCTTGAGGAAGTGCGCGTAGGCGTTGATGGCGTCCGGGCCGCTGAACACCTTCAGGTTCCCGATCAGGTGGAACACGAGGAACCCGACGAGCGACAGCCCGGTGAGAGCCACCAGCACTTTCGCGCCGACGCTGCTGTTCAGCGCGGCGGAAACGAACGGGGTGGCCCCGTCGCCGGCCGGGGCTTCGGCGGGGCCTTTGGGATTGCGGACGGTGGTCGCGGACATCGGCAGGGTCCGGTGGTCGCGGTAGGAGGTCGGTGTTGCGCTATTGTAGCGCTGGCACCGTAACCGGACACCGGAATCGCGCGCAACTCGCGCGCCGGAAGAGAAATACACCCGAGAGGATTTGAACCTCTAACCCTCGGTTCCGAAGACCGATGCTCTATCCAGTTGAGCTACGGGTGCGTGCGGGAATTCTAGGTGGCGGCCCGCGTTCGCACAAGGTCGCGCCGTCAGCCGAACAGGTCGGCGACCGTGCACGAGAAACCGGGGAGCACGTCGCCGCCGTCGAGCGTGTCGCTCTCGTCCAGTTCCGTGCCGCGCATGCTGCCGCGGTACACGGTCACGGTGCGCGTTTCGGGATCGACCAACCAGATGAGCGACACGCTGTAGAACAGGTACTCTTTGATCTTCGCGCGCAGGTCTTTGCGGCGGTCGTCGGGCGATTGCACTTCGACCGCAAGGTCCGGGGGAATGAGGAAGTACCCTTCGGGCTGCTGCGGTTGGCGCTCGATGCTCCAGAACGCCACGTCCGGCCCGCGCACCGTGTCCGGCTCCTTCTCCAGAATCACGCCGGTGTCGTTCGACGTGACCCAACCGAGTTTGTTCGGCTCGACGAAGTTGCCGAGGAACCGGTTGATCCGCGAACACACGATCCCGTGCTTGCCTTTGGGCGGCGGCATTTCGACGATCTCCCCGCGCACCAGTTCGAGCCGCGACCCGTCGGCCGGGGCCGGCATCCGCGCGAACTCTTCGGCGGTGACGAGCGGGTTTTGCACCGTGGACATGCCTTGCTCCTACTGTGCCAGCAGCATACTGCCGCGGCGCGCGTTCGCACAAGGCCGGCGCGGTTCGGACCCGGGACCGCGGCCGTCTCGGCCGCCCGACCTTAGCGCTTCGGCAACCGTCGCGGGCCACCGGTCGCGCCAAGGGTCGAGCGGCCGAGACGGCCGCGGTCCCGGGAATCGGCTTCGTCAATCCTTCTTCAGCGGCGGGAGCGGGAGGCGTACCGCGGGGTCGTCGCCCTTCGGGTCGTCGTCCACCCAGCGGCCCTCTTCGTCCTTACCGTTCACCCCCACGCTGTAGAACTTGTAGCCGTCGGCCGTGCGCGCGTAGACAAGCGGCTTCCCGCTGAAGAGGTCGCCGGGGACCGCGGTGAGGTACTTCGGCGCGAGCGCGTCGAGCTTTTCCGGGTAGCCGCGGTGGTCGGCCCGGTGCGCCGCGAGTGCCAGCGCCACGCGCGTGTTGCGGTCGAACTGCTCCGTGCGGTCGGCCGCGTCTTGCACCTTGCGCACCGCCGGCGCGAGTAAGCCCACCAGTACCGCGCCGATCTGCGTGCCGGCGGCTTTGCCCGCGCCGGCTTGCGTGACCAGTTTCATCAGGTCGCGCTCGCCCTTCTTCTTCACCAGCAGCGCGAGGTCCGCTTCGAGTTCGTCGAACGCCTTGCTCCGGGCCGCGCGGTCCTTGAGGCGCAGCGCGGCGGTCATGCGGTCGTAGGTGCTGTTCAGCGTGCGCAACGGGATGGTCCAGTCGATCGCGGCGAGCGCTTTGAGGTCTTCAGGGGTGAGCTTGCCGCCGGGCTTCTCAACGAAGTCGCGGCCGGAGCGCACCAGTTGCACCGAATCGAGGCCCATGAACCGCTCGCCGAGGTCGATCTTGTCCGCGAGCGCCGGCATCGGCGGTAGCTCTTGGAACTCTTTCAGTTTCGCGAGCCACTGCTTGCCGGTGAGGTCCGCGCGCTCGATGTACGCGACCGTGGCGTTGCAGGCGATGGCGTGCAGCGCGTAGCCCACGAGCGATTCGATCAGACACGCCCCGGACCCGACGTGCCGCGCGAGCCGGTGGCACGCGACGATGTCGGCCCACGCCTCCTCCGGTTTGCCGCTGCCGAGTTTCAGCATCGCCCGCGCGCAGAGCGCGGTGCCGATTTCTCGGCACTTCTGAACGTTCGGCAGCAGGCACGCGAGGAGACAACTCGGTTTGCCGTCGTCGCGGCGCGAGCACATCGGGTTGAAGTAGTGGGGCCGCTTCACCGCGTCGTGAACCACCGCGAGCGGCTTCTCGTTCGCCTTCAGCCACGCGGCCACGTCCGGGTAGTCCTTCTCCGCCCACACGCGCTTCCCCGCGTAGCTCGGGTTGTTCCACACGTGTTGCAGGTCTTCCGGCTCGACCTGCAACACCTCTTTCGAGAACCGCGTGAAATCGACGAAGTACTCGCCGCCCTCCGGCGGTTCGTCGATGCCGAGCAGCTTGAAGAACGGTTCGGGCATGCCGTTGCCGCCCTCCGGCTTCGGCCCGAGCGCCTTCCACAGCAGCACGTTCGCGTTCGTTTCCGGCTTGACGCCCTTACCCAACCGCTCGTTGAGTGCGGCCTCGTAGTCGATGTGCCCGTGCTTATCGACCGGGCCGCTGACCACGGTGGTGTCTTTGCCGACCGGGAGCAGCGGCTTCACCGGTTCGTCGCCGACCGCGAACAGCAACAGCGGAACCGCGAGCGTGTGCATGTGGCACCGAAACGAACGAGGGAAATGAAAAGCGCTGCCCGGCATTTCGCCGCTCGCGGCGCGAGATTGTGCGAATTTTGTACGAGCCGCCAAGTCTTGGCTTTGTGGAAGAGCCTTTCGAGGCTGTGCGGTTTCGCGCTTCCAATCAGCACAGGCTGGAAAGCCTGTGCCACCGAGCGAGGTCAGCGTTCCGCGTGTCGCCAGAATTGCTCTACCACCGCTTCCACCACCAAGATGAGTTGCACGCGGCGCTCGACGTGCATGTCGGCTTCCACGCACTTGTCTAGCAGTGCCATCAGGCCGTCGGTTCCGACGCGCTGCGCGAACGCGCGCAGGCGCGCCTCTTCGCCGGCGTCCAGCCCCGTTACACTCGCGCCGAGGGACAGTTTCAGCGCCTGTTGCACGGCTTCGATGAGGAACTTCAGCACGAGCGCCGCGCGGGCGCGCTGCGCGGCGCTCTCCTTGCCCGCGTCCTCGTGGAACTTCGCCCACAGCTCCGCGAACTGCTGAAAGCTCACCCGCGGCCCGGTCAGCCCTTCGACCAGCTTCTTGCGCACGTCCCAAATCGAATCGTCGTCCAGCGCGAGCGCGCGCCCGGCACTTCCCGCAGCGAGTTGGGCGAGGCGCGCGCGCTGCGTCGCGTCGGCCACGCCGTTCGCTTCGAGAATCGCGGCAACGTCTTCATCTGAAAGGGCCGCGAACCGCACCACTTGGCACCGCGACAGGATCGTGGGCAGTTGGCGCTCGGCGTCGGTGGCGATCAGCAGCAGCACCGCGCCCGGGGGCGGCTCTTCGAGCGTTTTGAGAAAGACGTTCGCGGAACTTGCGTTGAAGTCGTCGGCGTCTTCGACGATGCCGACTTTGCGCGCCCCGCGCACCGGTTTGCGCGCGAGCCGGGCGCAGAACTCGCGCATCTCGTCGATGGGCATTTCGAGCTTGTCTTTGGGCTTGCGCGCGACCAATAAGTCCGGGTGTGTCTCCGCCTCGGCCTGCGCGCAACCGGGGCACTTGTCGCACGCGGTGAGCGGGGCCGGCGGCTTCTCGCAAAGCAGCGCCTTCGCCAACTCGCGCGCGAAGAGGCGCTTGCCGACGCCCTCTGGCCCGGCCAGCAAGTACGCTTGGCCGAACCGGTTCGCGGCGAACGCGGCGGCGAACGTGCTGCGGGCGGCGTCCTGCCCGCGAACGTGGTCCCACGACATGAGGGCTTCCAAGAGTAGGCCGCTCGCTCCGCGAGCGGCCATTCGCGCTCGCAACCACGCAATCGTTACACGCACTGCGAATGGTCGCTCGCGGAGCGAGCGACCTACACTTCAAGACTCCGTCACGTTCCAGCCGTGGTCCGTGAGCAGGCGGGCGACTTCGCGGCGCACCGCGCGCTGCACGGTCTCGGCGTCCGGGGTTGCGTCGACCAGGCGGTGCAGGTGAGGGCGAACACCGGCTTCGTAGGTGAACCCGGTGCGCACGCGCGCGAAGTACTCTTCGCCCTTCGCTTCCATGCGGTCCGCGTCGCGATTGCGGCGCTGCACCGCCACTTCCAGTGGCAGGTCGAACACGAGCGTGAGGTCCGGTTCGAGGCCACCGGTCGCCACCCGCCCGACGGCCCACAGGTCGTCGGCGCTCAACCCGCCCGCGTGCCCCTGATACACGACGTTCGCCAACAGGAAGCGATCCGAGATGACCACTTCGCCGCGCTCGAGGGCGGGCCGGATCACTTCTTCCACGAGCTGCGCCCGCGACGCCATGAACAGCATCGCTTCGGTGGTGGTGCCGATGCGGTGCTCGCGGCCGAACAGCAGGATGCGGCGCAGTTCCGCCCCGAGCGCGGTGCCGCCGGGGTCGGTACAGCTCGTGACCGGCACCTTCTGCGCGCTCAGCCACTCCGCGAGCAGCCGCGCCTGCGTGGACTTGCCGGTGCCGTCCAAGCCGTCGAGTGAAACGAACGCGGGCCGCGGCATGTGAAAGTTCCCAGATTGGCCGCACGATTCGAGCGAAGCACGAAGACGGATTAGCCACAAAGAGGCACAAGAGACACAAAAGGAAGACAAGAACAGAGTCTGTTTTGAACACAACTCTTCTGCATTCTTTTGTGTCTCTTGTGCCTCTTTGTGGCTAATCCGGCCTGTGCCTTCTGTCTGATCGTGCCTTCATCGGCGTTCATCGTGCGGCAAAATCTTCCTGAATCGTTCCTATCATGGTGCCGGGCGGGAGCGGGTCGCCGGCGTGCGCGGTGCGCTCGGCGAGTGTGCCGCTCGCGGGCGCGGAGACGTCGATTGCCGCGCCCGCGATGAGCACTTCGGCCACGCGGTCGCCTTCCCGCACGCGGTCGCCGACGCGGACGTGCCACCCGCCGAACGCGGCCGGCGCGCCGAGGTCCGGCACTTCAATTCGCGTCACGGTGCGGCACCATTTCGTCGGCGTGATAGCTGGAGCGCACGTACGGCCCGGCCACCACTTGCTTGAAGCCCAAGAGGCGCGCGAGGTCCGCGAGTTCGTCGAACTCCTGCGGCGGCACGAACCGCTGCACCGGCAGGTGCTTCGCGGTCGGCGCGAGGTACTGCCCGAGGGTGAGTGTGTCGCAATCGATCGCGCGCAGGTCCGCGAACACGTCGAACAGTTCGTCGGTCGTTTCGCCCACGCCGAGCATGAGGCCCGCTTTGGTGACGACGCCCGGAGCGCGGCGCTTCACGCGCGCGAGCAGCCCCACGCTCCGCGCGTAGGTCGCGCGGCCGCGCACCGTGCGGTGCAGGCGGGGGACCGTTTCGAGGTTGTGGTTGAACACGTCCGGGCGCGCGTCGGTCACGGCATCAATCGCGCTTTCGCTTCCGAGGAAGTCCGGGGTGAGCACTTCGACCGCGGCGTGCGGCAGGCGCTCGCGGACGGCGCGAATGCACCGCACGAAGTGGTCCGCGCCGCCGTCCGGCAGGTCGTCGCGGGTGACGCTCGTAATCACGACATGCTTCAGCCCCAACCGCGCCGCGGCCTCCGCGACGCGCGCCGGTTCGTCGGCTTCGAGCGGTTCGGGTGTCGCTTTGGGAACCGAGCAGAAACTACAGGTGCGGGTGCAGGCGTTGCCCATCACCATGAACGTGGCGGTGCGGCGCGACCAGCACTCCGGGCGGTTCGGGCACCGCGCGCTCTCGCACACGGTTTCGAGCTTCAGGTCTTCGATCTGGTGCGCGGTGTAGTTGTTCCCGTTGCCGGCCGGCAGCGGGCGCTTGAGCCACTCCGGAAGTCGGGCGAGGCCGGGCTTCGCGGGCTTCGGCGGTGCGTCAAGAACCGTGAGTGCGAGCATGGTTGGGTTGTCGCGGCAACAGCGCCGGGTGAGTGTGGAAAACTGAAACGCGGTCGAACGCGAACCGCGCGGCGATCAGTTCGACGAGCCGCTGGCGCACCGTTTGAACGCGCACGCGGTGGGCGCTCTCGCGGGCGAGCGAGGTCATGGGCAGCGGGTCGCCGTCGCACCGCACTTCCCAGAATGGTGCGAGGTCCGGGTGCGCGTTCACGAGCAGCCCGAAACTGGTCACGTTCGAGCGCACGTTCGCGCCGACGGTGGCGAACCGCCGCCCGCGACTCCGCGCCCCGGGGCGCTCGTAGTCCGGCACCGCATCGACCGCGAACTCGCGCGCGAGTTCGACCGAGAGCCCCACCAGTTCGCGGACGTAGCGCCCGGGCGAAATGCCGAGAGCGTCGAGCGGCAGAACGGGGTAGCACGCGACCTGCCCCGGAACGTGCAGCACCGCGCCGCCGCCGCGCGCGACCCAGTTCACCGGCCAACCGCGGGCTTCCAGTTGCCGCGGGTTGGGGCGCACGTGCGCGGCGCTTCCCTCGCGGCCGATGGTGATTCCGGTGGGGTGTTCGCAGAGGAGCAGCGCCGCGGTGTCGCGGTCGCCGGACACGTCGAACGCCAAACGCCTCTGGAGCGCTTGCAGCGCGTCGAACTCGATGGCACCGAGCAGGTACACCGTTAGAGGGCGCGTGCGCGGAAAGTGATCGGGTTCGCGGCTCTCGGTCACTCGTCGCGTGCTCCGGTGAACGTGCGGGACGCGGGCATTTTACCACGCGGCCCGCAGTTCACCCACCCGAAGATTTCGACTCACCACCACAGTTGGTCGAGGTTCACGTTGCCCCCGCTGAAGGTCACGCCCACCTTCTTCAACCCCGGCAGCGCGCGGAAATCGGAGGAGAGGGCCACGGCCGCGGCCACCGCGCCGCTCGGCTCCACGATCAACTTCATGCGCTCCCAGACGAGGCGCATCGCGGCGCGAATCTCGTCGTCGGTTACGGTGAACACGCGCTCGACCTCGTCGCGGATCACGGGCCACGTGAGTGCGCCTGTGCTGGTGAGCAGCCCGTCGGCGATGGTGTTCGGGCCGGTCTGCGGAAGTTGCTTCCCGGCGGCCTTCGAGCGCGCGGCGTCGTCGGCCCCGGTCGGTTCCGCGCCGAACACGCGCAGGTTCGGGTTCAGCCCGCGGCCCGCGATCGCGCAGCCCGCGATGAGGCCGCCGCCGCCCACGCACACGATGAGCGCGTCCAAATCCGGCACGTCTTCGAGCAGTTCGAGCGCGACGGTGCCCTGACCGGCGATCACGTCCGGGTGGTCGAACGGCGGGATCAGCGCCGCCCCGGTGCGCGCGACGATCTCGCTCGCGGCGGCCTCGCGCGCCGGCAGGTTCGGTTCGCACAGCGTGATTTGTCCGCCGTAGCCTTCGACCGCGGCGCGCTTCACGGCCGGTGCGGTGCGCGGCATCACAATGTGTGCGGGTATTCCGCGCAGCCGGGCCGCCAGCGCGAGCGCCTGAGCGTGATTCCCACTGGAGTGCGTGACGACGCCCCGCGCGGCCTCGGCGTCGGTCAGCTTGCGCACCGCGTTGGTCGCGCCGCGGTACTTGAACGCCCCGACCTTCTGCAGGTTCTCGCATTTGAAGTACAGACTGCGCCCCGCGCGGGCGTCGAGTGTGGCGCACGTCAGGACGGGGGTGCGGTGCGCGAGGCCCCGAATGCGGTCGGCGGCGGCGCGCACATCGGCAAGGGTGCAAGCGTGTGTGGGCATGTGCGCTCGGGGTAACGAGTTGGCGATTTTTGCGCGGGCGCGGGCCGCGCCACCGGGTATCGTGGGTGGACCCGTGCGAAGTGCATTGTAGGCAGAGGTTGCGCCGTGGATCCGATCGGCATGCTGCGCCCGCGCCGCGAAATCACCGGCATCTCGGCGATCCTGCTGCCGTTCACCGCCGGCGGGGACATCGACTGGCACGGGTTCGCGGCGCACTGCGAGCGCACCGCCGCCGCCGGCCTCACGCCCGCGGTCAACATGGACACCGGGTTTGGGAACCTCCTCGCGCCAGAACAGAAAATTGCGGTTCTGGACGCAACCCGTTCTGCGCTGGGGCGGAAAAGCTTCGTCGCGGGCGCTTTTCTGACGGATAAATCCGGGTCCCCCTTCGATCTTGAGGGTTATAAGCGTGAGGTGGCTGCGATCACCGCCCGGGGCGGAACCCCGGTGGTGTGCCAGAGCTACGGGTTAACCGAACTGCCCCCTGCCGAGATTCCCGCCGCGTACGACGCGCTCTCCCGCGACTGCGACTCGTTCATTGCCTTTGAACTGGGGACGATGTTCGCCCCGTTCGGAAAGATCTACGAGTTGGGAACCTATCGCGAGCTGTTGGGCATCAGACGGTGTGTGGGGGCGAAGCACTCGTCGCTGCACCGCGAACCGGAGTGGGAACGGCTACGACTGCGCGATGCCGTGCGCCCGGAGTTCAAGGTTTTCACTGGAAACGATCTCGCCGTCGACATGGTGCAATACGGCAGCGACTACTTATTGGGACTTTCTACGTTCGCCCCTGACCGGTTCGCCCGCCGCGATGCGTATTGGAGAGAAGGAGACCCGCGGTTCTACGAACTGAACGACGTGTTGCAGTACCTCGGTTTTTTGGCCTTCCGCGCGCCGGTGCCGGCGTACAAGCACTCGGCGGCGATGTTTCTGAAGTTGCGCGGGTGGATCGGGTGCGACGCCACCCACCCCCGCAGCGGCACCCGACCCGATTCGGACCGCGACCTGCTCACCGGAGTCTTGCGCCAACTGGATGCGCTCGATTGAGCGCTGCGAATGGAGGCTCGCCGTGCCCACGCCCACCGTTTCGGACGGAACGCCCATGCCCAATACCGTCGTCCCGCGCGCGTGCGTTCTGGTAATCGACGACGAACCGACCGTGCGCACGGTCGCGCGAATGATGCTCGAACGGTCCGGGTTCGCGGTCGAAGAGGCCGCGGACGGCGAAGCGGGGTTGGCGGCGCTCGCGTCCGCGGCGCTCTCGTTCCTCGCGGTGGTGCTCGACGTGAGCCTCCCCGACCGCAGCGGGTTGGAACTGATCCCGCAGATCCGCGCCTTGGCCTCGGAGACGCCCGTGGTGCTTTCCAGCGGCCGGCCCGAAGAAGACGTGCCCGGCCACGGGGCCGACACGTTTCTCGCCAAGCCGTTCAACCGCGAGCGCCTTGTGACCGCGCTGCGCGAGGCCACCGCCGCCCGCGCCTAGCGCCCGTCGGCGCGCAGGCGCTCGCCGAGGCGCTTCAGCCCCTCCTCCGTGCTCACGCGCGGCGCGTAGCCCAAGTCGCGGCGCGCGGCGGAAATGTCGTACCAGTGCGACGTCGACATCTGGTTCGCCACGAACCGCGTCATCGGCGGCTCGCCCGGCAACCGGAACAGCCAGTACACCCATTCCAGCACGCGCCCCGCGAGCCGCGCCTTCCACGCCGACACGGTCTTCGTGAGCGGCGGCAAATGCGCTTCGCCCAAAATGCGATCGACGAACGGCCACAGTTCCACCGGTTCGCCGTTCGAGACGAAGTACGCCTTCCCCGCGGGCGCGGTGCCCACGTCCAACCGGTCGGCCGCGTCCAACTGCGATTGTGCGGCGTTGTCGATGTACGTCACGTCCACTTTGATGGGCCGCGTGCCGATCCGCTTCAGCCGCCCCTTGCGCGCACTTTCGATGATGCGCGGCACCAAGTGCGGGTCGCCCGGCCCGAAGATCAGGTGCGGGCGCAGCGCCACGGTCGCCAGTTCCGGGCCGTTCGCCGCCAGCACCTCGCGCTCCGCGAGCGCTTTCGTTTTCGGGTAGTGCGCGTCGAAGTGTTTGGGGTACGGCAGCGACTCGTTCGCGCCTTCCACGTCGCCGCCCGCGTGAACGACGCTCGGCGTGCTGGTGTACACGAGGCGGCGCACGCCGAGTTTCTTGCACGCCGCGAGCACGTTCCGCGTCCCGGTCACGTTCGTGTCGAAGTACGCAGAGTACCGGCCCCACACGCCGGCCTTCGCCGCGACGTGAAACACGACGTCGCACCCGCTCACGGCGCGCTCGACGGCTTCTTGGTCCGCGAGATCACCAAGCGACTGCTCGACGCCGAGTTCGTCCAGCCACGGGTACGCGGAGCGCGTGAACGAGCGCACGGTGTCGCCGCGCTGGCGCAACAGTCGCACCACCGCGCCGCCGAGGAACCCGCCGCCGCCCGTTACCACCGCGTTCAAGTCGCCTCCGGGGTCCACTTCGGGCCGAGTTGCTGATCGGCCCACACCGCGAGCTTCTCGCGGAAGATTTTCGAGTTGTGCCGCACGTCCACCGGGAACCCGCGGTGCTCAAGGAACGTCACGATGCCGCGCGTGTGATTGTGCCGCGCCCCAATCTTTCGCAGTTGCGATTCAGCAAGTCGCAACGTCCACGGTTGAGATTTTGGAATCCAAATCGTTGGCTGACTGAACTCCACGCACAACACTGGGTGTGTCACGCCGTTCCGCGTGACGCCCACGAGCGCCGTTCGGAGCACGCCGGGCCCCGTGTTGAACACCGGTTCCACCATGTCGGTGAACAACGTACCGTGCGGCGTAATCACGCGGTGCGACTTGCGCCCGCAGAACCAGAGCCGGCCACGGGCGTCAAGATACCCGACGTCGCCCATGCGATGAAACACTTCCCCGGTGCGCGGGTCTCGAATCTTCGCGAGTGCGGTCGCGGTCGGGCGGTTGAAGTATTCGCGCGTGACGATTGGGCCGCGCACGACGAACTCGCCGACTTCGCCAGCCGGCGCGAGCAAATCGTCGCTCCATTCGGGAATCGGCTCGTCCGAAATGCGGATCACTCGGACTTCGACGCCCGGCACCGGCGCGCCGACGCAGACGCCCTTCCCCTGCTCGGTGAGCGCCCGCGTCTCGCGCAGAATCTCGTCGCTCCCGATGTTCGCCACGGGCAGCGCTTCGGTTGCACCGTAGGGTGTAAAGACTTGCGCGCCTTTGGGGAGCAGTTGAGCGAAGCGCTCGAGTGCAACCGGCGATGCCGGCGCGCCGGCGGAGATCGCGCGGCGGAGGGTGGGAAGGCGACCTACCCCCTCCGGCCCCCCCTCCCTAAAGGGAAGGGGGGAGTTCGGCACTGGCGCGCCGTGCGAGTTATTCGATCTTCCCAGCTCTTTCTCCCCCCTTCCCTTTAGGGAGGGGGGGCCGGGGGGGGTAGGTTGATCCACCAACTCCCCCATGCGCCGGATCACCGCGGGCGAGCCGAACATATTCGTGACGCCGAACTGCGCGATCTGCGCCGCGGCCTTGTGCGGGTCGATCTGCGCCGGGCGCGCCGGGTTCATGTCCGGGATCACGCACGTCATGCCCAGTGCCGGCCCGAACAGCGCGAACAGCGGGAACGTGCAGAGGTCGATTTCGCCCGGCTCGATGCCGTACACGGCCTTCAGCGCGTCCACCTGCGCCGCGAAGATGCCGTGCGTGTACACCGCGCCCTTCGCCACACCGGTGCTGCCGCTCGTGAAGAGGATCGCGGCCGTTTCGTCCGCGGTTACTTCCGGCACCGGGTACGCGCCCTCCGCCGCGCCGGCGCGGCGCAGGCGCGCGAGCGACGACGTGCAGAAGAACCGCCACCGGCCCGCGTTCACCGTGGCGCGCACGGTGCGCTTCGCCCAACCCAACACGCGGCGCGCGACGTGCGCCTTCGCGATCCCGATGAACGCGTGCGGTTCCGCTTCGCCGAGGCACGTGCCGAGGTTGCGCACGCCCATGCCGGGGTCGATGAGCACCGGCACCGCCGCGAGTTTGAACAGCGCGAACGTGAGCGCGAAGAAGTCCGGCGACGGCGGGACCATTAAGGCGACGCGCGTGCCGCGTGCCACACCGAGACGCGCGAGACCGTGCGCGATAGCGTCCGCGTCGGCGTTCAGTTCGGCGAACGTGATGGTGCGGTGCGGTGTGTGCCCGGTCGCGCTGACGCGGCGCGCCGGCGCGTACAGGGCGGCACGCCCCGGCGCGGCGGCGGCCATCCGCGCGAGGTGTGCCGCAACGTTGAGGGGGTCGGTCATGTCACTCGGTTTCGATTCACGTCGCGCCGGCCGGCGGCTTCTCGGCGGCGCGGCGCTTGAGCGCGCCCGCCGCTTTGAACTTCACGACCGACTGCGCGGGGGCGCCCGTTTCGCCCGCGCGCGGCTTGCGCGGTACCAACTCGAAGGTGCCGAACCCCTCGATCTCGACGGTACCGCGTTTCAGCAGCGCCTCGGCTACCACCGCGAACACGCGCCGCACGGTTTCGTCACCGGCGCGCGAACTAACGTCGTGAGTCGTCATCAGGCTCCGTTCAGCGGATGTCGGTTCAGGAACTCCCACACCCGCACGATGGCGAGTTCCCCTGCGTCCTCCAACAGGTAGTGCCCGCAGTCGTCCCAAGTGCTCACTTCCGCGTTCGGGAAGTGCCGCTTCCATTCGTCCAGAAAGTGCCGGTCGAACACGAAGTCGCGCATTCCCCAAAGTAATTGTACCGGAACGTCGCGGAACTGCGCCAGTGACACCGCGGTGTCACGCACAATGTCGTAGCCCGCGTCGCTCGGTTTCAGCGGAATCGTCTGTACGAATTTCAGCACCGCGACGCGGTGCGCCGGTGTGTCGTAGGGCGCGAGGTACGCGGCGCGCACGTCGGGCGCGAGGGGCTTGCGCGTGACGCACCACTTCGCCGCGTACTTGCAGAAGGCGTTGCGCCGCGTGATGAGCCACGCCCCGATGCGGGTGTTGCGGCCCCACCACAGCGAGCGCGGCAGCTTCTTCGCGGCCGGCAGCGGGAACGCGCCGGTGTTGCCGGCTACGATGCGCCGCACGCGCTCCGGGTGCCGCGCCGCGAACGCCATCCCGATCATGCCGCCCCAATCGTGCAGCACCAGCGTGATGTCCTTCGTGATCCCGCGCTCGTCCAGCAGGCGTTCGAGGTCGTCCACGCGCGATTTCAGCGCGTAGTCGTATTCGCTCAGCGGCGGTTTATCCGAGAGGCCGCAACCGATGTGATCGGGGACGATGCAGCGGAAGCCCTCGCGGAGCGCGAGCACGAGGTTGCGGTAGTAGAAGCCCCACGTCGGGTTGCCGTGCAGCATCACGACCGGTTCGCCGCGGCCCTCGTCCAAGTAGCTCATGCGCAGCCCGCGGTGCGCGAACACGCGGGGCGCAAACGGGAACAGGTCCGGGCACGGGTTGGGGAACGGCGGCGCGTCGTCTTCGGGCAGGTTCGTGGTGCGCAGCGGGAGGGGGTCGCTCATGTGGCGCGCGTCACCATTCGAGGCCGAGCATCAGGCAGTTCAGCCCGCTGCCGATGCCGAGGAACCCGACGCGGTCGCCGGGTTGGAGGAACTCGCGCTCCTCCGCGATGGCCGCCGTAATGGGCAGCGACACGGTGCCGATGTTGCCGAGGTACTCGAAGGTGCTGAAGTCCTTCTCCGGTGAAACGCCGATGGCCTTCAAGAGCGCCTCGCGGTGCCCGGCCCCGACTTGGTGGCAAATCACCTTGTCGAGTTGCTCCGGGCGCCAGTCGAACTTGCCGAGGAACTTCTGCCACGTGCGCATGCCGAGTTCGACGCCGTACTTCAGCACTTCGCCGGCGTGCGTTTCCATGAACGGGATCATGACGTGCCGCAGGCCGAGGTCCACGCCCTTCTGCACGAGGCCCGCGGCCCCGGGGCCGAGCACGCGCTCCACCGTGCCGACCGCCGCGGGAAGGAGCGTTTGCAGCCCCCAGCGGCACAGCGCGTGGTACTGCGGTGCGTTCTGGGTGACGCCGCCGAGCAACTTGCGGCGCTTCGCGCGCGACGTGTCCGCGCTCGTGACCAGCACCGCGACCGCGCCGGAGCCGCCGGTGAGCGTGGCGACGCTCTCGCGGAACAGCTCCGGCGACTTCGAGTGCACCATGCGCTCGATGACGTTCTCGTTGATCTCGCGGGCCGTCTCCGCGGACACCACGAGGCCCGCGCGCGCTTGGCCCAGTTCGATCTTGTTCGCCACTTCCACGATGCCGTTGAGCACGCCGAGGCAGGCGTTGCTGAGGTCGAAGACGGTGGCGTGCGGGTTCAGGTTCAGTTCGTGCGCGACGGCGCACGCGGTGGCCGGTTCGTACTGCTCGCGGCACACGCCCGCGTAAATGAGCACGTCCACTTCGTCGGCGGTCATGTCGGCCGCGGCGAGCGCCTTCTTCGCGGCGGCGGCGGCCCCCTGCGACAACCGGTAGCCCGGCTCCCACCAGCGGCGCTCGTTGATCCCCGTGAGCAGTTCCAACTGCCCCGGGCTCATCTTCAGCGCTTTGTAGACCGGCGCGAGCCGCGACTCCAGTTCCGAGGTGGAAACCACCACGGGCGGCAGCTCGTACCCGATCGATTCGATGTGAACGCGGTTGTAGTTCATGCGCGCTTCGGGACGTCCGGTGTACGGGGGCGAGAAACCCGTTACCGCGAAGATAGAACACTACTGTAGGGAGAAGCCCGTCATCTGGTAGATGACACGGCCGTCCACGGTCAGAAACCCGTTCGCGGTGAGTCGGCGATTGTGGTCATCCGCGGCCACCACTTCAAGCACAACCTTGACTTCCCGGTCTTTCGGGAGCACCTGCCCGCGGTACACCCAACTGTGCTGCGCATCGACTGCGACCGTTTGGTACGGTTGCGTCGGGTGGCCCCAGCGCTTCCACGCCGCAAATTTCAGCAGCTGCAAGAACGACTCCACGCCGAGCGAACCGGGCCACACCGGGTCTTGGTAGAAGTGCGCCTTGAAGAACCAGAACTCCGGGTCCACCGCGATCGTGCCCACGACCAACCCCAACCCGTTCGCGCCGCCGTCCGGCACGTACGCGGGAATCTGATCCACCATTCGCAGCATCGGGGCCGGGAACGGCGCGTCGTGCGGCAGTTCGGTGCGCTCCGCCCGCGCCGCTTCGCTCTCCGACGGCCACGGCACCTTCGCACTTTGGATGCCGACCTGATTCGCGAGCGCGTCCTTCGTAAAGAACCCGAAGTACGTCGTGCCCTTGTACACGTCGCCCGCGGAATCGCTTACGAGCATGTCGTAGTGCTGAATAATCATGCCCGCGGAGTTCGAGACGCTCGTCATCTTCACGCGCGTCTTCAGCAACCCGGTGTCGCGCGTGACCGGGCGCAGTTGCGTCGCGGTGCCGCCCAAGTTGCGGAAGCTCAGATCGACCGGGCTGGTGAGCGCCGACCCGCAGTACGCCGCGAGCCACCCGCACGGCTGAAGGGCTATTTCCAACAGGACCGCGAACGGCACGATCTCGCAGCGGTTCGCGTCGAAGTACCACGCGTCGCGCGGAACGGCGTACTCCGCGACGCAACTCGCGCCGGCCTTGAGCACGAACGGCTCGCCGGTGACTTCGGTGATGCAGTCGAGGAACTGGAACGGCGGCCCGGGGAGCCGCGCGATCACGCGCTCCGAATCGAACACGCGGTACGGTTCGCCGAACCCCTCGGACGGCTTGCCGTTCGAGTACGCCATGATCTTCGCGGAGTCGTAGAGCGGCCGGGTTTCACCTACCCCCCCCGCCCCCCCCTCCCTGAAGGGAAGGGGGGAGTCAGACGTCTCGCTCCGCTCGACGAGCGCAGAGGCGGATTCTTCGCGAGCGTCGCGAAGCGACGCGCTCTCCCCCCTTCCCTTTAGGGAGGGGGGGGCGGGGGGGGTAGGTCGAACCACCGACGCGCCCCACGCGGTTTCCAACTGCTCCCGCGTCAGGCCGCTCACGCGCAGGCTCATGTTCGTGATTTCCACGATCGGCTTGCCGTCCGCGTACATGAGCGCGTCCGCGAGGCAGAACGGTTCCGGCCCGTAGCCGAGTTCCTTCACGGTCACTTCGTAGGTGACGACGCGCGTGCTCGGCAGCACCTGCCCGCGGCACTTCAACCGGCTGTTCACGCCCGGTACCGGCTCGTGTGCGATTTCGTCCGCTTCGCCAACCCAACCGAGGCGCATGAGCAGCACGCGGAGCGTGTGCAGGCAGCACTCGTACATGAGCGTGCCGGGCATCACCATGTCGTCCACGAAGTGGCAGGTGAGGAACCACGCTTGCGGGTCGATGTCGAACTCGGCGCGCACGAACCCGATGCCGAAGCGCCCGCCGCGCGGGTCGATGAGCGGCACGCGGTCCACGAGGCGCAACTTCCCGCCGGGGATCGTCGCCGGCCGGCGCACGTTCAGCTTCGCGAAGTGCGAACCGAACGCGCGCACGAGGTCGCCGGCGCGGAGCGCGTCTACCTGCGAAGCGTCGAGCGCGGCCGGTTCGAGCGGCACGAGGTCGCGCCAGTCGTCCGGTTTCTTCCCGGGGCGCGTCTGCTTGTCGAGCGTCGTTTGTACGACGCCCTTTCCGGCCGCGAGCGCCTCAGCGGTGAAGAACCCGGCGACGCCGTTCCGCATCGTGATGAACTTCGCGCCGCCGACCGTTCCGTCGAACCAGAAGTGGAACAGCCACGAATCGCCCTGCTTCACGAAGCGGTCGATGTGGATGTCGTACACCACCGTTTCGCCCACGCGCGGCAGCGCGCGATGGAACGACACGACGGCATCGAGCAACCGGTACACCGCGCGGCCGCGCGTTTCGAAATCGATGCCGAGGAACCCGCTGAGGAACAGGTCGGCCTGCCCGCTCTCGACGGCAATCGCGGTCGGGATGCGGCCGGCTTCCAAGTACCACCGGTCGGCGCGCACGGTGTGTTCCGTGACCACGCGCCCGCTCGTCATGCTCAGCGGTTCGCCCTCGATGAGCGTGATTCGGTCCACGAGTTGGAGTTCGCGATCCGGCAACCGCACGCGCGTGGGGAACGAATCCGCTTCCGCGAATCGCGGCCCGAGCACGTCGCCGACGCGCCCGGCGGCGAACGTGCAGCACTGCTCGAACGTGAGCGCGCGCGGAACCGCGTCGGCTGGCGCGGGTCGAGGCGGTTCAACGCCGACGGTCGGCGCGTGCATCGACGCCCCCACGAGCGCCAGTTGCAACCGTAGCAGGTGTGAGGTCGTTTCCGCGAACCGCTGGTTCACGCGCAGAAACGCCTCTTGAGCCTGCATGTTCAGAGCCATCACGTTCGCCGCGACCGCGGCCGGTGCGCTCGCCGGCAGCGGTTCGGCCGGGGGCGGCGCGCTCGCGGGTAACACGACAGCCGGGAGCGTCGAAGGCGGCGCGGGCGGCTGCGCTTCGACTGTCGGCGCGCGCGGCGGAAGGCCGACGGGGATTCGCACGCTGCGCGGCGGCGCGGGCAGTTCAAAGTGCGCCACACACTCCGGCGGGCCTCCGTACAGCGCGCCGAAATCGACCGGGAACCGCTCCGCGGCGAGGTGCGCGACCAACCGCACGATCTGCGAGACCGCGTCTTGGCGCGCGGCGTGGGCGGCGCGCGCGAGGTGCGGTCGGTCGCCGAGGATCGCGCCGATCAGCCGCGTGCAAGACGCGCCCGGCCCCACTTCGAGGAAGGCGCGCACGCCGTCGCCGTAGGCCGTCTCGATGAGCCGCGGAACGTCGATCGGGCCGACCAAGCCCGCGGTAATGGAGTCGGCGCACGTCGCGGAATCGGGCTTGTAGCTCTTGCCCCACGCGCCGCTGTACACGGTGACGCCCGCGGGCGGCGTGACGGGCAGCGTGTGCAGGTCGCGGTACGCGCCTTCCACCGGGCGGCCCGCGGCGCAGTGCGCGAGCGTCACGCCGTCCAGTTCCACGAGCGGCTTGTCGAGGGCACGCGCCAGTTGCAGCACGTCGGCGCGCCGCCCGCCGATCACGCACTCGGCCGGCGCGTTCACCATGAGGAGGTACGCGCGCAACCCCGGGCGCAGCGCGGCGGTCACGTCGTCCGGGCCGCACGCGACGAGGGCGCTCGTCCAGTCGGCCGGTTCGTTCGCGGGCAGTTCCCAGAAGGCGCGGGCCGCGTTGTACGGCGGCGCGAGGTCCGAGGCGAACAGCGTCGAACGTTCGATGCGGCCGAACATCTCGTCGCGCCCGCGCCACGCGCGCGTGCCGAACAGCCCGGCCGATTCGCCCAAACTCACCCCGACCAGCGCGTCGGCCCGCACGCCGAGTGACAGCAGCACGTCACTCGTCAGCGCGCCGACGGTCACTTGGCCGAACAGCAGGTCGCGCGGGGGCGCTTCGGCGGTGCGCCCGCACCAGAAGAACTGCGGGGCGAACTGGTCGCGGAGGCGGGCGTTCTCGGCGTGCTGGCGGCGCATCACGGCGGGGAAGTGCGCGGCGAGGTCGCGGCCCATGCCGTCGAAGTGGTTGCCCGAACCGGGGAACACCAGCGCCACTTTTCCCTTCGGGCCGAGCGGCTCCGGCGCGTAGAACGCGCGGTCCCGCAGCGCCGGCTTCGCGCTCGCGGGCAGTGGCGCGTCCGGGTTCGCGCGCAGCGCGCCCGCGACGAACTCGATCTGCTCGCGCAACTCGCCGGCCGAGCGCGCCGCGAGGCCCACCGCGCGCCGGCCGTTCCCGGGCGGCGCGGCGCGGTACCACGCCCGGGCCAGCGCTTCGATGTGCCGCCCGGCGCGCGCGTCGGCGAGCGCGCGCAACTTTTGCAGACCGGCGACGAGGTCCGCGGGGGAATCGCCTTCGACCGCGAACGCGGCTTCCGGGCGCGCGCCGAGCGGCTGTGCCGGCGCGCGCCCGGAAGCCGCGCGGGGGCACTCTTCGAGAACGAACGCGAAGTGCGAGCCGTCCGCGCCGCGGGCGGTAACGGTAGCGCGGCGCGGACCGTCGGCGCGGTTGTGCAGCCAGTATTGCGGCGGCGCGCCGGGCAGCACGCCGGCCCGCAGTGCGAAACACGCCTTCAGCAGCGAGACCGCGGCACTCGCGGCCCCGGTGTGGCCGACGTCGTCGGTCGCGTCGAACGCCCGCGCGCCGCCGAGCGCGCCGGCTTCCGCGCCCGCGCGGCGCAGCGCCTCGTCCGCGTCGCTCGCGGTACCGATACCGCGGATCACCGCGTACACCGTGTCGCCGTCGCGCTCGGCGTCGCGGAGGCGCTTCAGTACGAGCGCCGCCGCGCCCTCGCCCGGCACGCGCGCCGCGCCCGGCAGCACGAGCCGCGGGTCGCCGGCCAAGTCCACGCCGCCCGCGAGCGCGCGGTCCAATTCGTGCGTTTGGAGCGCGCGCGCGGCGAGTTCGACGGCACGGGCGGCGCTGCCCTCTTCGCTACAAACCGTGTGGCACGGCCCGCCGAAGTGGAACGCGCGCGCGATGCGGCTCGCGGCGATGCTGCCCAGCGCGCCCATCGTGCGATTCGCCGTGAGCGGCGGCGAAGCTGCGTCCGGGTCTGCGCCCGCGGCCAGCGCGCTCCAGCGCAGGTGGAAATTGGTCGTGTTCGGATCGAGGCCGAGACCGACGAGCGCGCCAGTAAACGGGTGATCTTCGCCCGGCAGCGCGCGCCCGTTCGTCTGGTCGTCGAGCGCCGCCGCAGCGACGTTCAGCACGAGGAGCTGTTGCGGGAGCGCGTCTTCGAGTTCCTTCGGCGGAATGCGGAACCGGTCGATGGGCACCGTGAGTTCTTCGATCAGGAACCCCGGCGGGCACGGGGCCGACGCGCGCGCCCAGCCGTTCGTTTTCGGCTCCGGTGCCGGTCCGCCGCCGGCGAGCAGGCGCTCGCCGAGCGCGCGCGCGTCGGCCCACGGCCCGACGTGCGCCGCGACGCCCACCACGGCGACCGGTTCCGGCTTCGGCGCGGGCACCGGCGGCGCCGATTTGCGCGCGGTCGGCACCCACTCTTCGAGCAGCAGGTGCGCGTTCACGCCGCCGAACCCGAAACCGCTCACCGCGGCGCGGCGCGGCACCAGCGCGCCGCGCCGCTCCCACTTGGCCGGGGCCGTGCGCACGCGGAACGGGCCGCCCTCGTAGTTCAGCCCCGCGGCCGGGCGGTCGAAGTTCGCTTGCGGCGGCAGTTCCTCGTTCTCGAGCGCGAGCAGCACCTTCGCCAGCGCCGCCGCGCCCGCCCCGGTGAGCAGGTGGCCGACGGTCGATTTCACCGAGCCGAGCGTACACTGCCCGGCGCGCCAGCCCGTTGCGCCCCACAACTCGCGCAGGCTCTCGAACTCGACCGCGTCGCCCACCGGCGTCCCGGTCGCGTGGCACTCGATCAGGTCCGCGTCGGTGGGCTTCCAGTTCGCGCGCGCGTAGGCCGCGCGCATCGCGCGCAACTGGCCCTCCTTCGCCGGCGCGAGCAGGTTCCCGTGCATGTCGTTCGAGAGGCCGACGCCCGAGATCACGCCGCGAATCGTGTCGCCGTGCGCGAGCGCGTCGCGCAGGCGCTTCAGCACGAACGCGCCCGCGCCCTCGCCCACGACGAGGCCGTCGGCCCGCGCGTCGAACGGCGCGCACCGGCCGGCCGGCGAAAGCGCCCGGAGTTGCGCGAACCCCATCTGCGTGTACTGGCAGTCCGGGCGCGAGCACCCGCCGGCGAGCACCGCGTCGGCGCGCCCGGCGTGCAACTCGTCGCACGCGAGCTTCAGCGCGTACAGCGACGACGCGCACGCGGCGTCCAGCGTGAACGAGCCGCCGCCGAACCCGAGGCCGCGCGCGAGCAGCCCGGCGGGCATCCCCGCGACGTACCGGTTCAGCGGGTGCGTGCCGCTCGGCTTGTTCGCGCCGTTCAGCACCTCGCGGCACAGGTCGTTCGCGCGGTCGGTCGGCAGGCAGATGTTGCCGAGAATCACGCTCACACGGGCGCGGTCCACCTGCTCGGTTTGCGCGCCGCGCCACGCCCGGTTGCCCACGTCCAGCACGAGGTGGAACAGCGGGTCCAACTGCCCGACGAGCGCGCGATCGAGGGCGAGGCCGTCGAGGTCCGGCTCGAACGGGTCGAGGTAGTACCCGCGCGCGGTGTACACGGTGTCCGGGTTGGCGACGCGCGGGTCGGTGCAGCGGTCCGCGGGGAGCGCCCAGCGGCCCGGTGGCGCGTCGCGCGCGCAGTCCAGCGCCGCGGCGACGTTCGCCCAGAACCGCGCGAGGTCGGCTCCCGCGCCCGGGAACCGCCCCGCGAACGAAACGACAGCGATGGGATCGTTCATCGGAAGGGGTCAGGGGAGGGGGCAGGGGACAGGAAGCAGGGAACAGGGACAGGGGCGGGAATCCGGGTTCGTTCGCACCGGGGCGCGCAGCGCACCCGGTCGGCACCCGACACGGTTTCCTCGCCCCTGTCCCCTCACCCCTATTTCCCCAGTTTGTTCTTGCGGAACGCGGCCGACAGGTTCGGTTCGATGATGCACTCGTAGTCCTGCATCTGCGCGACGATCTGGCCGTCGGCGGTCAGGAAGTCGATGTCGGCGCGCGCGAACCGGGCGTCGTCGCGGGTGACGCGGATCACCACCGTGACCGGGTCGGTCGGGAACGCTTTGCGGAACTGGCGGTAGCGGCCCGCGAACGTGGGCAGCGAGCCGGTGCCGTACCGCCCTTGCGTCCAGAGGATCATCATCTGGAACGCGGAGTCGAGCACGAGCGGGTCGGCCACCCACGCGGAGCGCAGGGGCGCGGCGAACCACTCGGCGGGCGGGGGCGCGGGGAACGCGGTGCCCACGAACGCCAGCGGCGCGGCCCCGCGCACGCTCGCGATGCCGTGCAACTCCGGCCCGTGGAACAGCAGCTCGCGGTACGCCTTCGGCACGTCGTAGGGGACCGCGACCACCGACGGCGGCGCGTCGGCCGAGGGCGCGGGCGGCAGCGCGGGCACCAGCACGATTTCCGCGCGCGAGTACACCTGTTCGCGGCCGCCCTTGCGCGCGCCGCGCAGTTCCACTGACACCGTGAAGTGCTTGTCCTGCTTCACCGCCTTGCCCGCGAGCGCGCGCACCGGCAGGTGCTCGCCGGCCTCCACCTTCAGCCCGCTGGTGACGCGCAGGTCGTTGAACCCGTGGAACTGCATTCCGGGGTTGTTGTGGAGGGCCGCGTGCGCGAGCCACTCCGTGTGCAGCGCGAGCGGGAACACCGCGAGGCCGTCGAGGACGTGCGACCGCAGGACCGGGTGCGAGGTGACGTCCAAGGCGCGCTCGAACGCGAGGGTCGGCTCACCGGCGGTGGGCGCGGGGGCCGGCGCGCCGCCGGCCGGCACCGGTTGCGCGCCGCCGCCGCCGCCGCCGGGCCGCGGAACGCCGCCGCTCCCCGGGGCCGGGCGCGCCGGGCACATCGTTGGCGGCCTCACCGTTGCCGTGACCGAGGGCGATGCCCAGCGCGAGCGCCTCGAGGGTGGACGCCCCGTGCACCGGGATCGCCAGCGCCTGCCCCAGTCCGAGCGCCGTGGCGATGCC
>Ga0169931_10002732_pt1 | contig 28462 bp, 25 predicted proteins | sample Kivu_15m_20L_FD_129675 | JGI IMG/M metagenome (GOLD analysis project Ga0169931, IMG submission 129675) | Freshwater microbial communities from Lake Kivu, Western Province, Rwanda to study Microbial Dark Matter (Phase II) - Kivu_15m_20L... | ecosystem: Environmental > Aquatic > Freshwater > Lake...
TCCGTGGGGACCCTACAAGAACTGGAACGGTGGCTGGAACCAGGGGTACTACCAGAATTACGGCCCCAACATTCTGGTCTACCCGGGCTATGGCTACTGATCCGATTCAACGGATGGATTTTGTCAAACGACTGAGCCCCGTTGCCGCCCGTTAAAGGTGGCATCGGGGCTTGTGTGTTGCCTGCCTTGATATCGGGCTCAGTTTTTCTTGTTGGCGCTGCTGTCAGCGGTGGTGGCTTGGGTCTCGGACCCGGATTTGTTGGCGGTTGCACGCGCCGGGTCGGTGTTGGCCCCGCCGCTGTTCAGCAAGGGGTCGGACGATTTGGATGCCAGGGACGAGGCGTTCCCCGCCGGGCCGGTTGTGGCCGTGCCGCTGGATTTGCAACCCGATTGGCTGATCATCACCGCCAAACCGGACAGCAGTGCCAATCCCGCCAGACGATGAGAAGTGATTCTTTCAGAAAACATGACCGCTAACCCTCCCCGATGCGCAAGCATTCCCCACAGCAGGGGCGGCTGCGCATGGTTGGGCGGAAACTTGAGTGAAATTTTGGGACCGGCGAAAGGTTTCTTGCCATCAACCGGAATAAGCGGAACAGACAGCCCACCTTCCCGCCCACCGGGAACGGCACATCCTTATTCCACGGTCACCAGAGGTTTGCCCAGCACCTCCATCATGGGCTCGATCCCAAGGCCAGGGGCTGTGCTGGCTTGAAGCCGGCCGTTGTGGCGTCGGGGTGCGCCGTGGGCGAAGGGAACAGTCACATAGCTGTTGAAGTCGGTGGAACTGAACAGCAATTCGGTGGGGGTGCTGTGGGCCAGGTGGCTGATGGCCGCGGTGACGATGTCGCCGCCCCAACTGTCCTCGATGGTCATGGCCACACCCAGGGAGGCGCACAGGTCCCGCGCCTGCCGTGCCTTGGTCAGCCCGCCAAACTTGCTGATCTTGATGTTCACCACATCCATGGCCCGGTCGGCGTGACCCCGCAGCAGCACATCCACGCAATCTATGTTTTCGTCCAGGACAAATGGATGGTCGCAATGCCTGCGGACGGTGAGGCATTCCTCGTAGGTGCGGCAGGGTTGTTCGATGTACACATCCAGATCACGCACCGCCTTCACCACGCGCAGGGCGTCGTGCATCAGCCATCCGGTGTTGGCGTCCGCCACCAGGCGGTCGCCCGGTTCCAGTTTGGCGGCCACCGCGTGGATGCGGGCGATGTCGGTGGCGGCATCGCCACCCACCTTCAATTGGAACCGGCGGTACCCTTCGGCCCGGTAACCGGCCACCTTGGCCGCCATCTGCTCGGGCGATTCCTGGGAGATGGCGCGGTACAGCACGAAATCATCGCCATAACGCCCGCCCAGCAGCACGCAGACGGGTTGCCCGGTCGCCTTGCCCAGGATATCCCAGCAGGCCATGTCGATGGCGGATTTCACATAGGCGTGGCCCTGCAGCGCGGCATCCATCCGACGATTCAGCCGGGTGAGCTGGGTGGGATCCTCGCCGAGGAGATGCGGCCCCAGTTCCAGAATGCCGGCGCGGGCACCGGCGGCGTAGGCGGGCAGGTAGAACGGCCCCAGCGGGCAGACCTCACCCCAACCCACCAGGCCAGAGTCGGTTTCCACGCGCACGATGGTGCTGTCGAACACGCTGACTGATTTGCCGCCCGACCATTTGTAATCCCCCTCCACCAGGGGGAGATCGACACGGTGGGCACGGATGGAGCGAATCTGCATGGTGACCTCAGGGCTTTTCCTTGGCGGGATGGTTCAGGGGGTAGAGGGGCAAGTCCGCGTGCCGCGCGATGAAGCGCAGCATGGTCTGGGTGGTGGGGTCGGTCTCCCACAGCATCAGCCACAACATGATGGTGATGTGGCCGCGGTCTGGTATTTCCAAGCATGTGGTGGGCACACCGTTTTGGGTCAGACGGTCGGCGAACTTCTTCGATTTCTCATCGCAGGTGGGGTAATCGTTGCTCGCGTGCAGGATGAGGAAAGGTGGTTCGCTCCCGGTGACATGCCGGAGGGGGGACGCGTCCACGTAGCTCTGGCGGTTGGTGCCCAGCACGGTGGCCATGCTCAGGCCGATGAAATGCTCGAGTTTTTCCAGCGTATCGGGCTGGACGAAGGTGTACACCCCGCTCACCGAGATGACTGCGCGGATATCCCGTGGTGACAGCTTTTCGGCGATCAGGTACTTGGAGTCGGTAGCCAGCAGGGAGGCGAGGTGGCCACCGGCGGAATGGCCGGCCACCATGATACGGTCCGGCCTTCCCCCATGGCGGGCGATGTTGTTTTTGGTCCAGGCGAAGGCCTTGGCCACATCCTCGATATGAGCGGGGTGCTTCACGCCGGGGGACAGGCGGTAGCTGATCACCACCGTGGCTATCCCGTTGCGGGCGAAGGTCTCGCCCACCAGCGCGTAGGTCTTGCGGTCACCCCGAGACCAGGATCCCCCGTGGATGAAGAAGAGCACGGGGACATTCTTCGGCCCCCTGGGCAGGTAGAGGTCGAGCTTGTGTTTTTGGGGATCGGCCTGGGGGTCGGTGCGGTAGGGGATGTTGTCCAACACCTTCACCGGGTAATTGCCACCGTAGACCAGCCCAGAGGATGCCGTGTCCGCCTTGGCCTCGGTGGGAGACTGGGCCAACAGCGCCAGCAACAGCACGAACAGTTTTTTGCCAATCCCTTCCATGGGCTACATTCCGATCCGCTGGCGGTTACCGGTCTTTTGGCGGGGTGGTGCCGATGAGCAGGCCGGCGTCGATGTACTGGCCTCCCCGGGTTTGCTTGCAATGGATGGCCAGGGTATTGGCGCCAGCCTTCAGGGCCTCCAGCGCCTTGCTGTCGAGGGGCAGCAGCTCGTAGCCGGTGGAGTAGCCGGGCAGTTCGGCGAGTTTCACACCATTGAGGTAGACGACGGCGTCTTCATCATGGTGGATATCCAGGGCCAGCAGGCCGCCGGGAACGGAATCCAACCGGAAGTCGCGACGCAGCCAGATTTCTCCTGTGTTCCACACGGTGCCGATACGGGAGTTGGGAGTGCCTTCTGTACCGAAACCGCCCGGGCCCTCCTTCCAGCCGGACGCGTCAAACCCTGGCTTTTCCCAACCCGCCACCGGGGCGCTGGTGGTGAACCGCCAGGGTGTGGCCTTGGTGACGGCGGTGGGCAGCAGGTCGGTGAACTCCGGCTGGGCCTGGTAGAGCCGCTCGTTCCATTCCTTGGCTTCGGGTGGCAGCTTCAGGATGGCGCGGTCGTAGGTCATCAGGCCGTTCACCTCCACCTCCACATCGGTGGTCTGGGTGTAGACGGCGGCTGCCAGACCCTTGCCCACCAGGCCACCCAGCCGCAGGTTCAGGTTCCTGTAAGCGTTGGCCAGCGAAGGCCGGTCGCGGAAGCTCTGGTAGCCCCAATTGCCCTTCTGCAGCCAGAGGTGGCCTTCCAGGGGTAACCCCAGGCCGCCATATTCGCCCAGCACGGCGGCGCGCTTTTCCTCCAATGCGGGCATGCCCGGTCCGGGATAGACATGGGCGTCCTGCATGTCGCCGCCCTTGCGGTCGGTCCAGCCGGAGGGTCCGTCGACCAGGCGGGTCGGATCGAGCTTTTTGGTTTCCTCGAGGATCTCGTTCGTCTTGAATTGACCCCATCCCTCGTTGAACGGAACCCAGACGACGATGCAGGGGTGGTTGCGCTTGCCCTCGATGAGCGCCTTCAGCTCCCTGCGGTAGACGGCCTCGCTGCGGGCGTCGCGGGTGATGTCGGGTTGGCCGGGGCCGATGTTTTGGTCGCCGTTGGGCATGTCCTGCCAGACCAAAAGGCCCGCCTTGTCGCAATGGTGGTACCAGCGTTCGGGTTCCACCTTCACATGCTTGCGGCACATGTTGAAACCCATACGACGGGTCATCTCGATGTCATACAACAGGGCGGCGTCTGTGGGAGCTGTGTACAGGCCGTCGGGCCACCAGCCCTGGTCGAGCGGGCCGAACTGGAAGAGTGGCTTGCCATTGAGCAGCAGGCGGTTGGGGCCGCTTGGTTTGGCGGGGTCTTTGCCCACGGCTATGGAGCGCAGGCCGAAGTAGCTGGTGACCCGGTCGCCGGAGGCGAGGCGAACCTCGAGGTTATACAGGAACGGGTCGGCGGGAGACCAAGGCTTCACCAGGCTCAGCTTGATGGAACCTTCCTTGTTCTCGGGGATCGTGGCGCGGGCCACCTCTTCCCCGTCAGCCCGCACCACCACGGTGCATGAATCGGGTTCCTTCCTCTCGCCGTCGGCGCGGACGGTGATCTTCAGCGAGCCGTTTTCGAGGTCGGGGGTGAGGATCAGACCTGTGATGCTGGAGCGGGGCACGGCCTCCATCCAGACGGTCTGTCAGATGCCTGTGACGGGGGTGTACCAGATTCCCTCGGGCCTGGCGACTTGCTTGCCGCGCGGTTGGGGGCCCTTGTCGGTGGGATCCCAAACGACGACAGCCAGTTGCTGGGGCGTGCCCGGGTCACCCTTCAGCATGGAGGTGAGGTCGAGCGAGAAGGAGTCGAAGCCGCCCTCGTGCTCGCCGATTTTCTCGCCGTTGAGGAACACCTCGCATTGCCAATCGACCGCGCCGAAGTGCAGCAGCACCCTCTGGCCCTGCCAGGAGGGGGGCACGGTGAATTCGCGCTTGTACCAAAGGCGATTGGTATCGCCCACGGTCTTGCCCACGCCGGAGAGGCTGGACTCGGCCGCGAAGGGGACCAGAATCTTCCCGTCCCATGCGGCAGGCCGGGTCTCCCCGCGCGGGCGTATGGCGTAGTCCCACAGGCCGTTGAGGTTTTCCCAGCGCTCGCGCACCATCTGCGGGCGGGGATATTCCGGGAGCACCTTGTCCGGTTTCACCTCGGCCGCCCACCGGGTGGAGATGGGGACGGGTGCCGGTTTCCATCCAACCCCCTGACCCAAAACCATGATGCCAGCCAAACCAACGAGCCCAATCATGCGACGTCAGCTCCTGCGAGGCGAACTCTTCGGGAAGGGGTTCACTTGAGCTCGATGGTCACCTTCGCGGGCTGAAGGCAGGTTTTCTCGTCGCAGGCCTGGAAGCTGACCTGCAGCTTCAGCGGGCCCTTTTTATCAGCGGGCACATGCACCTGGATCGTCTGCTTACCCTCGTAGGTGACATAGTTGCCCACCACCGGGTCGATGACCTGCTTGCCTTTTGGATAAACCACATCGGCTTTTTCGCCCACCACGGTCACGGTGGTTTTCACGCTGTCGAGGTCCTCGTTGCCGGCGGGGTTGGCGTAGAGGTGCCAGCCTTTCTCGATTTCCAGTTCCACCAGCACCACGCGCTTGCCATCCTTGGCCGCGCTTGCCGCGCCTTCCTTGGCGGTGGCTTTCACCACACCTTCTGATTTTTTGCCCTGCCCTATGGCCAGGGGAGCGAAAGCCATGCCGAGCAAGAGGCAGAAAAAGGCGCGGCGGGGCGTGAGGGGTGTCATGGGTGTTGCTCCTGATCGGATGATGGAAGATAGGACCTGTGGCCCGTTACTTTCCGCCTGCTGTATCCTATGCGCAAGCCCAGTTGAAAAGGCACCGGAGATCGCCGATGCGTGGAAGCACCTTGTGGCGTGTGGCGATATGGGCTGCCTGTCTGGCCAGCCCAGCATTGGCCCAGGAAAAATCGGCGAAGGAAGCACCCAAGGGGGGTAGCCTGGCAGAATCTGCCCGCGTGGCCGGGGAATACGCCCAGTTGGCCGGGATGCAGGGTGTGGTAGTCCAGCAGGCCGAGGCTATCACGGTGGCGCTGCCGCCGAGCCTGTCGAAGCAGATGTCCTCGGTTATCGCCTCGGTGAATCGCTACCATGCCGCGGCCCTGAAGGGGACCGGCCGGCAAGTTTCAGACTTTTGGAGCAAGCGGCTGGTGGTGGTGGTCTTCACCGAGCGGAACCAGTTCGCCAGCCATGTCCGCCGGGTTGAAAAGCGCAGCTTTGATTCGGCTGACCGAGTTTCCATCGTGGTGGGGGAGGACCAGCCGGCCGTGGGATTGTGGTTGGAAACGCCCAACACGCGTACCGGCGTGCCCCCCAGCGTGGAAATCCAGGTGGGTGAGAAAGTGGCCGCCGCGGTGTTGGCGCGGGCGGCAGGGGCCAAAAACCCCGTTCCGGACTGGCTGCCTGAGGCTTTCGGTCGGGCGACCAGTTTTCAGGCAGCGGGGCCGAATGGCCGGTCTTATCTGGCTGAAATCCGTCGGAATGCGCAGCTGTACACGCGGAACCAGCAAGAGCCCCCCTGGAACGCCAAACTGGAGGGAATCCAGACCCAATCGGCGCAGGCCGCATTTGCGTATTGGGTCACCTTTGGCCCCAAGGCTGGGAAAATGGGAGATTTGGCTAAACAATTTGTGCCCGAGGAAAACCAGGAACGGGTGGAATTTCCTGTGGCCCTGCAAAAAGCCCAACTATCCGGGGACCAGGTCCTTGGAAGCTGGCGTGATTGGGTGGCCGGATGGAGATAACAGGAATATTGTCATAAGGCACTGTTTGGTAATGCTTTGCGTCAAAAATGGCCCTCTGCTTCCTTTGCTGCTGCCTTTCTTGAAGAAACGGTTTGAAAACGCCGAGTAGAGACGGGTGCCGGAATGATTTACCTTGCCCGGATGGCCTGTTTTTCGGTAGTTTGGAAGTTTTCCCGCTCCGTGGAGGGTTTACCCTCCCGGCCATGGTGCCCGCCTCAGGTGGCGTGAGCAGTGGCCCGTTGAGCCAGGGAATGATGAAAGGGGCCTTTGCGCCATGTCTCTCGGTATTCTCGCCCTGAAAGTGGGCATGACCCAGGTTTTTGATGAAAAGGGTACCGCCCACCCCGTGACCGTGCTGCAAGCCGGTCCCTGCCCCGTGCTGCAGGTCAAGACGGTGGAGAAGGACGGCTACAACGCGGTCCAGGTTGGTTTCCTCGACAAATCGCGCAAGCGCTCCACACGGGCTGAGCGTGGCCATGTGGCCGCCGACCTGTCTTCCAAGCGTCGCGAGCGGATCAAACAGGGCGGCACCGCCGACACCCTGTCCGCCAAGGCCGACTGCGAGCCTCAGAAGCATATCCGCGAGTTCCGCCTGACGGAGGCCGCCACGGTGGCCGTTGGTGCCAAGCTGACCGTGGGTGAGGTTTTCAAGGAAGGCCAGAAGGTCGATGTGATCGGCACGACCAAGGGTCGCGGCTACTCGGGCACCATGAAGCGCTGGAACTTCGCGGGTCTTCCCGCCAGCCACGGCGCGAAGAAGGTGCACCGCTCGGTGGGTAGCACCAGCTCGCTGGCCAGCAACCGCGGTTTCGGCCGGCCCAAGAAGGGCAAGAAGATGCCCGGCCAGTACGGCGCCGAGCAGGTCACCACCCGCAACCTGCAGATCGTCAGCATCGATCCCGAGAACAACGTGGTACTGATCCGCGGCTCGATCCCCGGCCACAACAACGGCCTTGTGCTGATCCGCCCGACCAACAAGGTGAAGCGGAAGGCCCAGTGATCGGCCTTGAAATGACGGTGTGACCCGGGTCATGCGTTGACGATTAGTCAGTGGCCCGGGTAACATCGAACAGTCGGGTTCGCCCGGCTGGACCGGTAAGATAGCTCAGTCGGTAGAGCACAGCCCTGAAAAGGCTGGGGTCGTGGGTTCAAGTCCCACTCTTACCAATGGCCCGTGTGGCACACCAACCCCGCCGATTCCGGCGGGGTTTTTTGTTGGTGCCGTCTTTCCGCGGGTGACCGGCCGGAATAACCGGTCCCACCGGACCCCTCCCGGCTGAAATTCCGCGTTTTTTCTTCGACCCATCCGGATGGCATTGCTAGGGTGAAAAACACCTTTGGGGATGGATCACATGCTTTCCGCCAATCGCCGGTTGTTTTTGGGGACATCCTTCACCGCCATGGGGTCGGGCAGCGTCCTGTTGGGGCAGGCGGCGGACAAGGCGGCCGCGCCCAAGACATCGAAGGACGCCGAATTCGAGGCGATGCAGAAGAGGCTGGGGGCCGAGTTGCCCAGATTCCAGCCCCAGACCCTGTTTCTGACCTGGCATCGCGATCCCACCACCACGATGGTGGTGCAGTGGATCGGCACGCGGGGCGAGACTCCGGACACCACGGTCTTCTTCACGGACGACTCGAGGCTGACGGCGCGGAAAAACCCCCTGGCGCCGTTGGACCCGAAGGAGAAGCCGGTGACGGCCCCTTGGCGCAGCGTGGTGCCCAGGGCCCGTTACTTCCCGATGACCGATTTCATGGTCTACCGGGCCGAGCTGACCGGGCTGGCGCCGGGAACCGAGCACCTGTTCAAGATCGGCAAGGCGTCGCCGACCTGGCGGTTTCGCACCATGCCGTCGAAGGCCAACGACAGTATCTCGTTTGTCTCGGGCGGTGACTGCGGGGTGAACCTGGCCTGTCTGGAAAACAACCGTCTGGCGGCCCGGCAGGACCCGATGTTCGCGGTGATCGGCGGCGACCTGGGTTATGACAACGGGCGGTCGGCCGAGACCAGCCTGGCGTTCATCCGCAATTACTCCACCACCATGGTGGACAGTCGGGGCCGGTTGATTCCCCTGGTGCCCTGCATTGGCAACCACGAGGTGGACGGCGGCTACGGCACGCGGGACAAGGCCACCTTCTTCTACCCGCTGTTTGACGGCCTGTTCCCCGAGACCGGCTACAACACGCTGGATTTCGGTGACTACCTGAGCCTGGTGCTGCTGGACACAGGACACACCTCCAAGGTGGAGGGGGCCCAGGCAGCGTGGCTGGACCGGACGCTGGCCGCGCGGAAGGATCTGCCGCACACCATCGTGGTGAACCATGTGCCGGCCTACCCGTCCAACCGCAACCCGGTCGCCACCCTCGGCAAGGATGGCAAGACGGTGCATGGGACGGGCGAGAACCAGCGGAAACACTGGGTGCCGCTGTTTGAGAAGCACCGGGTGCCCGTGGTGCTGGAGCACCATGACCACACCTTCAAGCGGACCAAACCGTTGATGGGCGGGCTGCAGCACCCCAACGGCGTGCAGTATTTGGGGGATGGGTCCTGGGGGCGACTGCGCATTCCACGCGCGGACGACCAACTGCATGTGATGGTGAAGACCAGCGACGACTACCACATCTCCCTGCACAAGCTGGAGGGGGCGGAGCGGTTTCACCTGGCGATGGACCACACCGGCCGTGTGATGGACACCTGCCGCAGTGGCCAGCGGAAGGCCGGGATCGTTCCGGTAAGCGGCTGATCGTTTCGGTCACCAGCCCAGGGGTTCGTCGCGCCGGGTATCCTCCACGCGCAGGGCGAGGCGACCGGCCAGGGCGTCGCGCAGCAGCGGGAGCAGGTGCTCACGTCGCCAGCCTTGGGAGAGTAGCCCCTCGGTGGGATCGGTTTCTCCCGCCAGATGCTGGCGGACCAGCGTTTTCAGCTCAGCCTGCGTGGCTGCCAGCGGTTGGGCCAACCCGGCCCGGGCACAATGGTGCTGCATCACCAGTTGCAGGAAGCTGACGAGGGGCTGGGCCTGGGGGGCCTCCAGATCACGCGGGGCGGGCTCGGGCCACTGGTCTTTGGGCATGCTGCGGGCCTGTTCGATCACCTCCACCAGGACGGGAATGTCGCGCTTGGCGATGCCGCGCATCAGTTCCAGGTCGGCGGACTTGCCCGGCATGCGCCGGGCCAGTTCCACCAGCAGGTCATCCCGCATCAGCACGCGGACAGGCCGGTTCAACTCGTTGGCCCTGGACTCGCGCCAAGCGTGCAGGGCGCGGAGCACGGCAAGCCGCCTGGAGTCGAGGCTACCGGCCCCTTTCAGCTTGCGCCAGCGTTCATCCCCCTGGATGCGGACCGGATCGACGCTGTTGATCTGGCGGGTCGTTTCCTCCTCCATCCAGGCCTGCCGGCCAGTTTCGGCCAGGCGTTTGGACAGGATTTCCTCGAGGGAAAGCAGGTAGCGGACATCGTCGTAGGCGTAAGTGATCTGGTCACGGCTGAGGGGTCGGCTGCGCCATTCGGTGAGGGTTTCGCCCTTGCGGAGGCGGACGCCTAGTTCCTGTTCGGCCAGTGCCCCCATACCGAGAGGGAAAACCGGACCGGTCAGGCCGGCGGCCACCTGGACATCGAAGAGGCCGGCGGGGGGCAACCCGGACCACTGACGGCAGAGTCGGATCTCCTCGCGACCGCCGTGGACCACCACCCGGCGGCCCGGTTCCGCCACCAGCTTCCAGAAGGGGGTGATATCGTCGATCGACAACGGATCGACCAAATAGAGGGCATCCGGAGTGGCCACCTGGACCAGGCAGAGCTTGGGGAAGTAGGTTTCCTCTCCCACAAACTCGGTGTCGAAGGCCCAGACAGGCAAGCGGCCCAGTTTCTCAAGCAGCGGGCGCAACTTGTCGGCGGAGTCGATGTATTCCTCGCGGACAGTCCCGGGGGAGGTTTGCGGGTTTTCGGGAGCTGGCATGCGGGCCTCGGTCCAATTACGCTTCCCGCTCAAGGTGGGGGAGCCTGCGGGGTGGGCGCCGGACGCGCCTGTGTCTCCTCAGATTACAATCTGACGGGGTGGCAAGGAAATGCGGAAGTGAAGCGCCGGCAAGGCTTTGGGAGCAGGTGAGGGGAGGCTGGGGCCATGGTGGAAGCTTTTCTGGGCCAGAAGGTGGTGATCGACCTGGCCAGCGAATATGTTTGCCTGGGGACGCTGGCAGGCATCCACGACGGTTTCCTGGAACTGAAAAACGCCGACCTGCACGATTTGCGCGACACCGAGACCACCCGGGAAAACTATGTGCACGCCAGCCTGGCGACGGGGATCAAACGCAACCGCAAACGGTTGTTCCTTTCACGGGGGCAGGTGGTGGCGATCGGTTTGATGGATGAGGTTATCGGCGATTGATGCGGACACCCCTGGTGTCTTTTCCCGTAACATGCCCTGAAATCACGGTCCCCCGGGACCAGGACCAAGCGGAGCGAGGCAGATGGCTGGCGTATCCCCCTTTGATCATGCGGCCCGGCGGGAGAAGCTACGGGCCCTGCTTCCCGCGCTGGATCTGGAAACCATGGTGGTCAGCCGCGGGGTGCATGTTCGCTACCTGACCGGGTTTTCGGGTGACAGCACCGTGCTGCTGGTGAGCCGGCACGGAGATTTGGTGGTCAGCGACGGGCGGTACACCGAGCAACTGGCGCGCGAGTGCCCCGGCCTGGAGGTGCATGTGCGACCACCCAGCCAGAAGCTGGTGGATGCGGTGCCGCAAGCGCTCGGATCCCTGAGTGTGAGCCAGGTGGGGGTGGAATCGGCCAGCGTCACGCTGGCGGAGATGGAGCGATGGCGCGAGGTTCTGCCGGCGGTGGCTTGGAGATCTTGCCAAGGTGTGGTGGAGGGCCTGCGGGCGGTGAAGGATGTGCGGGAGCAGGAGGAGATTCGTCTGGCGGTGGATCTGGCCCAGCGGGGGTATGCGCGATGGCGGGCCGAGGGTTTCGCGCCGGGTACCACGGAAAAGCAGGCTTCGGACCGCCTGGAATTCACGCTGCGGGCCATGGGGGCCCAGGAATCGGCCTTCCCGCTGATCATCGCGGGGGACGATGGGGCCGCCCTGCCCCATTACCATCCCGGGCCAAAGGCTTTGCCTGAAAACGGGGTGTTATTGACCGATTGGGGGGCGCAAACCGGCCACGGATACAAAAGCGACCTGACTCGCACCACGGTTCTGGGCCGGGGGCCTGCCACTTTTTCCGGAACTCCGGAGCTGGCACCGACGCACGAGGCGGTGCGGGCGGCGCAGCAGGCGGCGATACCCTGGTTGCGCCCCGGGGTGGAATGTGCCCGGGTGGATCAGGCCGTACGGGAGTCTCTAGCAAAGGTTAATTTGGAGCAATATTTTGTGCACGGGACCGGGCACGGGTTCGGCCTGGAAATCCACGAGTCGCCCTGGTTTCGGCAGGGGAACCCCGAAAAGCTGCAAGCCGGCATGGTGGTGACGATCGAGCCGGGGGTATATTTCCCCGGAAGATGGGGGATTCGGGTGGAGGATGATTACCTGGTCACCCCCGAGGGCGGCGTATGCCTGAGCAGCCTGCCACGGGGGCTGGAGTCTGGGGCAATCAGTTGATAAAAAAAAAAGAATAAGATTTAAAGAAAGGAAGGCGGTTGTGGCGGAAGAATCGCCCCAGGCTGGCGGCCCGGGACCCTTCGAAACACGGACCATTCGCGAACTGGTGGGCCTGATGAGCCGCCACGACCTCGCCGAGCTGGAGCTTAAGGACGGCGAGCGCAGCATCAAGCTGAAGCGGAATGTGCCGGTGCTGACCGCGATGCCTTTGGCCGCGCCGGTCGCTGCTCCCGTTTATGCTCCGGCCCCGGTGGCTGCCCCATCCGGTGGGGCTCCGGCCCCGGCCGGGGAGGCGAAGCCCGCCAGGGCTTTGCTGGAAATCAAGAGCCCCACACCCGGCACCTTCTACGCTCAGGACAAGCCCGGCTCACCCGCCTATGTGCAGGTGGGCAGCAAGGTGAGCCCGACGACCGTGGTCTGCCAGATCGAAGCGATGAAGATCTTCAACGAGATTCCCGCCGAGGTGACCGGAACCATCGTCGAGGTGTGCGTCGAGAACAAGCAACCGGTTGAGTACGGCCAGGTGCTGTTCCGGGTCGACCCGTCGGCCTGAGCCCGCCCCAACCTCCGCAGGTGAATCAAGGACATGTTTCAGCGCATATTGGTGGCCAACCGGGGAGAGATCGCCCTGCGGGTGATCCGCGCCTGCCGGGACATGGGCATCGAGTCTGTGGCGGTGTTCTCGGAGGCCGACCGGGGTGCCCCCTACCTGTCGCTGGCGAACCAGGCCATCTGCATCGGTCCGGGACCTTCCGCCGAAAGCTACCTGAACATTCCGCGCCTGATCTCCGCCGCCGAGATCGGCGATGTGCAGGCCATCCATCCCGGTTACGGGTTCCTGTCGGAGAACGCTCACTTCGCCGAGGTGTGCCGTTCGTGCAACATCGAGTTCATCGGCCCGCCCGAGCAGGCGATGCGGCGGCTGGGCAACAAGAACGAGGCCCGCAAGCTGGCCATGGAGGCCAAGGTGCCCGTGGTCCCGGGGTCTGAGGGGCTGATCACCCGGGAGGAGGACGCGCTGCGCCTGGCCCATGACATGGGCTACCCGGTGCTGATCAAGGCTGCGGCCGGCGGCGGCGGCAAGGGCATGCGCGTGGCGCACAACGACCTGAGCCTGAAGACTGGCCTGACGAGCGCCCGCCAGGAGGCGGAGAACGCGTTCAAGGACGGCAGTGTCTACCTGGAAAAGTACATCGAGAACCCGCGCCATGTGGAGGTGCAGGTACTCGCGGACCGCCACGGCAATGTGGTGCACTTGTACGAGCGCGACTGCTCGCTGCAGCGCCGCCACCAGAAGCTGGTGGAGGAGTCACCCGCGCCGAACCTGCCCGAGGAGGTGCGTGACGAGTTGTGCGCCTCTGCGGTGCGGCTGGTGAAGGCGGCGGGATATTATTCCGCCGGGACCTGCGAGTTTCTGGTGGACAAGAACAACCGGTTCTACTTCATCGAGGTCAACGCGCGCATCCAGGTGGAGCACCCGGTCAGCGAGCTGGTGACGGGCATGGACCTGATCCAGCAGCAGATCCGCGTGGCTGCCGGGGAGAAGCTGGCATTCACCCAAAACCAGATCCGTCATCAGGGATCCGCCATCGAGGTGCGCATCAACGCCGAGGATCCGGCTGCGGGCTTCCGCCCGTCTCCCGGTCTGATCACCAAGTGGCAGGCCCCGGGCGGTCCCGGCGTGCGTCTGGACACCCATGCCTGCGCCGGCTACAAGGTGCCGCCCAACTATGACTCGCTGGTGGCGAAACTGCTGGTGCACCGTCCCACGCGGGCCGAGGCGATCGCGGCGATGCGCCGCGCTCTGGCCGAATTCCATGTGGAAGGCATCAAGACCACCATCCCGATCCTGCGGGACCTGATGGCCGACAAGGCCTTCCAGGCCGGCAAGGTGGACACCACCTACATTGAGCGCGAGTATTACAAGAAGGAAGCCTGATTAGGGCTTTGCAAAGCCAATGAGGATTTAAGGCAAGGGCGGGAAATCCCCGCCCCTTTTTTTGTAGTCTCCTGGGTTGGACTGAAGGCCCGGTCCCGTGCTCACACTCCGATATCTTCGTTCCAAAGCGTTGGCTTGTCGGCGATGAAGCGTCGCATGAGGGCGATGCAGCGGGGGTCATTGGCGAGGGTGAGTTGGACGCCGCGGGAGCGGAGGAGGTCTTCATCGCCCTGGAAGGTGACATTCTCGCCGATCACCACGCGGGGGATCTTGTAGAGCAGGATGGCGCCGGTGCACATGGGGCATGGGGAGAGGGTGGTGTAGAGGGTGCTTTCGGCGTAGACCCTGGCGGGGAGGCGGCCGGCGTTTTCGAGGGCATCCATCTCGCCGTGGAGGATGGCGCTGCCATTCTGGACGCGGCGGTTGTGACCGCGGCCGATGACCTTGCCCTGGTGGACGAGGACCGAGCCGATGGGGATGCCGCCCTCGGCCAGTCCCTTTTCGGCTTCGAGGATGGCGGCATCGAGAAACGGGTCCATGGCTGGGGCTCCGAGGAACGGTATGTCTTTATTTACCGCGAAGACGCGAAGGGGTGCAAAGGGGAATATTGGTCGTGTTGGGAGTGGTGGTGGTTTGGCGGGATGGGCGGGTTAATCCCACCAGCCTAGTGGTTTGAATTGGTTCCAGGGGTCGTAGACATTGCCGAAGAGCCAGGATGAACCCGGGTAGAGGGGCAGGAGGCTGTTGAACAGGTCCTCGATGGCGGGGAAACCGAGCGAGACTGGAACGGAGAACACCAGGTTGGTGTTTCCACCGCCATCAAAGACACCACCGATATCCTCAACGGAGGCGCGAACCCGGTCGCCGTCGGGGCCTTTGTTCCGGCCTTGCTCCTGGAAATAGAACCAAACGGCCAGGTAGCCGGAGCGTTGGACCACGATGAACCCTTTCGGATCGGTGGCAGAAAGCTCGATCAGGTCATCCCTGGCTGCCCCTTCCACCATGCCGGGGGAAAAGAGCAGCCGGAAGCGGCCAGGGGCCACCGCAACAGCCTCGATGATCTCGACTGCGGGTCGGCCCTCGGTGTGGCAGATCTTCAGTTCCAGTTCCGTGATGGTTGGATCACCCATTGCTGTATCCCGTGACTCTGCGTGTTGGACCTTGCGGTGCTATGCAGCCGGCAGCGGGTCGCTGTAGCCGGAGATGAATTCTTTTTGGGAGCCGTCAGGGTGGAAGATGCTGCGGCGGATGGCGCCGATGTTGCCGCCATAGACATGGATGGAGATGGACGGGGCGTCTGGGTGGAAATTGCGGACCGAGTGGATGTCGCCGCGGGCGGGTGAGACGGAATCGACCATGCCGGGGGTCATTTGCACGGGTGGGCCGGCGGGAACGAGGGCGCCGGAGGGTTGTCGGGTGAAGGGCTGTACTTCCTCGGTTCCGCGGAGGACGCCGACGAGGCCCCAGACGGTGTGATTGTGGACCGGGGTGGACTGGCCGGGGCCCCAGACAAAGCTGACCACGGAGAAGCGTTCATCCGGATCGAGGTGGAGCAGGTACTGCTGGTAGCGATCGTGTCGGGCGGTGGCGACGGGCGGGGGTAGCCAATCTTTGGTGGCGACGAGACGGGCCAGAAGTTTTTCCCCTTGGGTGAGGATTTCGGCTTCCGGCGGGGAGGAGGCCAGCAGGTTCTCCATGTCGGCGATGAAGCGGGCGAGTGCTGGGGGCTGGGGGTGGAGGACCAACGGGATGCTCCTTGGGCAACTGGCGGCGCCGATAGCCAGCAGACTGATGGTATACGAACCCGAGTGGTTGAAGGTTTTTTGTTGCGGGTGCGCTGTTTTGGTTTAGACGGCGCCGTGGGTTGGGTTTTGGTTTTTGATGGGGCCAGCGAGGCGGGGATTTATTCTTCAGAGCCCGAGGAGATGTCGGGGAGGCCGAGGATTTCGAGGTGTTCGCTTTCGCGGTCGCGCATCATACGGCGGTCGTGGGGGTCTTTGTCGTCGTAGCCGACCAGGTGGAGGAGGCCGTGGATGACATAGAGGGACAGCTCGAGCTGGGGGTCGTGCCCGCGCTCGGCGGCCTCGCGCATGGCGACTTCGACCCCGAGGACCAGCTCACCCTGCAGAACCTTCCCCGCGGAATAGGGGAAGGAGATCACATCGGTGGGGTAATCGTGCTTGAGGAACTGGTTGTTGACGCGCTGGCTGGTGGCGTCGTCGACGAAGGCGAGACTGATCTCGAAATCGCGGATGTCCTCATTGGCGAGGACGGACTCGGCGACCTTGCGGAAGCGGGCCTTGTCGATCTTGAGGTGTTCCTGGGGCGAGGCGATGCGGATGGGCATGGCGGTGGCATCAACCCGCTTTGGCCAAGGGGGTGGATTGCGCCGGGTCGATGCCGTCCAAGACCTTCAGTCGCTCTGGCGCGGTCGGGGTGGCCTCCTGCTCTCCGGTGGTGAAGACGGCGGGTTGCAGGTCCAATATCTCCTGAGCAAGCAGGGCGTAGTCCTCCGCCCCATGGCAGGTGGGGGCGTAGCCGAAGATGGATTTGCCGAAGCTGGGGCATTCGGCCAGCTTGATGTTCCGGCGGATGCGGGTGCGGCAGAGTTGGGCATCCGCCCACGGGGTTTTTCCGCCTCGTGACTTGGCCAAGAAACGATTGATGTCCTCGACAATCTCATGCGTGAGCTTGGTGTGCATGTCACAGAGGGTGAGCACCACGCAGGTGACCTTCAGGGCAGGGTTGAGGCGCTTGGTGACCAAGCTAGCTGTCTCGAGCAGCTTGCCCAGTCCGTGCAAGGCCAGGAAATGGGGCTGCAGCGGGATGATGACCTCATCGACGCAGGTGAGCGCGTTGAGGGTTAGGACGCCGAGGGAGGGGGCGCAGTCGAGCACGAGCACATCAAACGCCTCGGGCTCGGCATTGACCAGGTCGCGCAGGATCATCTCGCGGCCGACCACGCCGGAAAGTTCCACCTCGGCGGCGGCCAGGTCGAGCGATGAGGGGGTGACCCACAGATTGGGCTCGATGTTCAGCCGAGTCTGCTCCCAGGGGGTCTGTCGGACCAGCATGTCGTACAGGGTGTTCATGCCGCGGGTGGCAGTCACTCCCAGATGCGACGAAGCGTGGGCCTGGGGATCGAGATCCATCAGGCAGACGGTTTTGCCCGCGCCGGCCATAGCCGAGGCCAGGTTGACCGCGGTGGTTGTCTTGCCGACGCCACCCTTTTGGTTGAGAACCGCAATCTTTCGCATGGCTGGTGCCCCTGAATCCTTTCCGGGCGCAATCGATCCGAAACGATAGTGGTTTTGCCCGGCTGAAGAAACCCCATCTACCCGGAAAATGGGCTGGCCCAGATTGCCCATTTTGTCCAAGCGGGAGGGGGTGGCGGGGAAGGTGTGAAAACCGGGAAACCAATATTGCCCCGGAAATCGGGGTTTTGGTACTTGATGGATGTTGCCCGAAATCCCGTTTCGGGCCCGGGAAGGACGCCCGGTCGCACCATGGACTTGCGCTCAAGGAAGGGCGGGGCCGCATGCAAGTGGTCATCCTCTGCGGGGGCCAAGGGACTCGCCTGCGCGAGACCTCGGAACATCTCCCCAAGCCGATGGTTCCCATCGGCGGCAAGCCGATCCTGTGGCACATCATGAAGCACTGCGCGGCCCACGGGCTGCGCGAATTCGTTCTGTGTCTGGGCTACAAGTCCTACGAGATCAAGCGTTGGTTTTTGGAATATCACCTGCGGGAGCGGGATTTCACCTTTCGCCTGGGTCGGCCGGACCAGATGGAAATCCACCCGGCGGACCGGGATGAGGAAGACTGGCTGGTGACCTTCGCGGAGACCGGCGAGCAAACCATGACAGGCGGGCGAGTCCGCCGGGCGGCCCCTCACCTGCGCGGCGGGAACTTCCTGCTGACATACGGGGACGGTGTCTCCGATGTGGATCTGGGTGAGCTGATCCGCTTCCACAAGGGTCAGGGCAAGATGGCGACGGTGACGGCGGTGCGGACGCCGGGCCGGTTCGGTGAGCTTCGCCTGGAGGGTGACTCCGTCGAGGCTTTCGAGGAAAAGCCGGACGTGACGCGCGGGCGGATCAACGGCGGGTATTTCGTGGTGCGGCGCGAGGTGCTTGACCGGCTGGGGGATGACCCGGGGCTGGTGTGGGAGCGCGGGCCGCTGGAACGTTTGGCGGCGGACGGCGAGCTGGCGGCGTATCGGCATGACGGATTCTGGCACGCGATGGACACACCGCGGGACCACGCGGAGCTGGAGCGGCTGTGGGCCACTGGGCGGGCGCCCTGGGCGATATGGAACGGGTCGGGCCCGGCTGACAAGCGCGTGCGGCGCGGGTACCAGTCACCAATGAGGGAGCGGGCATGAGCCACGCGAACGGCAGGGACGACGGATTCTGGCGCGGGCGGCGCGTGCTGATCACCGGGTGCACCGGTCTGGTGGGCGCGTGGACCACGCGGGCGCTGGTGGCGCGCGGGGCTCATGTGGTGGGCCTGGTGCGGGACCGGGTGGCGGGATCGGACCTGCGGCGCGGTGGGCTGATCCGCAAGATCGACCGGGTGCACGGGCGGCTGGAGGATTTCCCGTTTTTGGAGCGGGTGGTCAACGAGCACGAGATCCAGACGGTGTTCCATCTGGCGGCGCAGGCGATCGTGGGGACGGCCAACCGTTCGCCCCTGGCCACCTTCGAGGCGAACATCCGCGGTACCTACAACCTGCTGGAGGCGGCGCGGCGGAGTGGCCTGAATCCGCATGTGGTGCTGGCCAGCTCGGACAAGGCGTATGGCGACCAGGCGGGCAAGGCTTATGACGAGTCGTCGCCGCTGGCGGCGACACACCCATACGACGTGAGCAAGGCCTGCGCGGACATGCTGGGGCGGAGCTACTTCGAGAGCTACGGGCTGCCGGTGTGCGTGACGCGCTGCGGCAACTTCTTCGGTGGCGGCGACCTGAACTGGAACCGGCTGGTGCCGGGCGCGATCTGCAGCCTGCTGGCGGGCGAGGCGCCGGTGCTGCGCTCGACGGGCCGGGAGCTGCGCGACTACTTCTACGTGCGCGACGGGGCGATGGCCTATATCCATCTGGCGGAGCGGATGGCGGTGGACGAGACGATCCACGGCAAGGCGTTCAATTTCTCGGCCAACTTCCGCATGAACTCGCTGGAGATTATCGGCGCGATCTGCCGGCAGCTTGGCAGCCGGATCGAGCCGCGGATTTTGGGGACGGCGACAAACGAGATCCCGGCGCAGCGGGTGGACAGCACGCTGGCGCGGGAGCGGCTTGGCTGGGCTCCGCGTTGGACCTTCGACGAGGCGCTGGAGGAGACGCTGGCCTGGTACCGGGCCCATCTGGCGGGTCTGGAGAGCGAGGCGAATGTGGCGGACGAACCGGAGGCACCGGCGGCGAGCCGGCTGGGCCGGGCGGCCTGAAGAAGCCCGGCGATAGGACCGCGACACCAGGAACCGACACCATGAACAACCAGAAAGAGAAGCCGATCCTCACCGCGGGGCCCTCCATCACCAAGCTGGAGCAGGACTATGTGGCCGACGCGGTGGCCCACGGGTGGAACCAAGAGTGGAACCTGTATCTGGAACGGTTCCAGCGCGCCTTCGGCGAGGTCACCGACACGCGGTTCACCATGGCCACCAGCTCATGCACTGGGGCGCTGCATCTGGCGCTGTTGTCGCTGGGTGTGGGGCCGGGTGACGAGGTGCTGGTTCCCGAGACGACCTGGGTCGCGACGGCCAGCGCGGTGAAATACTGCGGGGCGACGCCGGTTTTTGTGGATGTGGAACCCGACACCTGGTGCATGGATCCGGACAGTCTGCAATCGGCCATCACGCCGCGCAGCAAGGTGGTGGTGCCGGTGCACCTGTATGGTCAGCCGGCGGACATGGGGCGGATTCTGAAGATCGCGCGGGCCCACGGGCTGAAGGTGATGGAGGACGCGGCGCCGGCTCTGGGTGCGACGGTGTTGGTGGACGGTGTGGAGCGGCCGGTGGGTTCGCTGGGCGATGTGGCGTGCTTCAGCTTCCAGGGCGCCAAGATCATGACCACCGGCGAGGGTGGGATGCTGGTGACGAACCAACAGGATATTTACGACCGTGCCAGTTTCCTGAACGACCACGCCCGCGACCGGGCCAATGGGTTCCAGATACTGGAGGTGGGGTACAAGTACAAGATGTCGAATATCCAGGCGGCCTTGGGGCTGGCGCAACTGGAGCGGCTCGATGAACTGGTGGGGCAGAAGCGGCGGATCACGCGCTGGTACCGAGACCGGTTGCAGGGCTTGGCAGGCATGACCCTGAACGCGGCGAACGACTGGTCGAAACCGATCTTCTGGATGAGTTCCGTGGTGCTGGATGAGAAGGTCACCCCGAGCCGAGAGCAGGTGACGCGTCATTTGAAGGAGCTGGGGATCGACACGCGGCCTTTCTTCCCGCCGCTGTCGAGCTTCCCGATGTTCCGAACTGCGGCGGGATCGGGCCCTGTGGCGGCGCGGATCGGCCGGGCGGGCATCAACCTGCCCAGCGGGCACTCGCTGACCGAGGCGGATGTGGATCGCGTGTGCCGGGGTTTGAAATCTGCGCTGGCGGCCCTCCCCGTGGCCGCGGCCTGAGGCTTTCCCATGGCATCTCCCGCTCTCAATCAGGGCCCAGTGCGGATGGAATCACCGATCCATCCAGGGGGTCCGCGTGCCCAGGCGGTCTATGACATCTTCGCCGAGCTGAAGAACCCCGCCAATGGGAGCAATAGCCTGCCCCTGATGGAAGGCACCCAAAGGATGGGTGCCCTGGTGCCAGTTACCTCAGCCGATCTGGGGGATCCCCAAGCGGTGGCCCGTTTGGCTCGGTGGCGCCAGTCGGCGCCCGAGGCATTCCCCTCGGTGGCACCCGTGACCACGGAAGGGACCGGCCGCTGGCTTGAAAAAGGTGTGCTGGGCCAGTCGGACCGGATGCTTTTCTGGGTGGTGGACGGCGATGGTAAACCGGTTGGCCATGCCGGTTTTTTCCGATTTGATCCGGAAAGCAACACAATTGAAATCGACAATGTGGTGCGCGGCGAGAGGGGCTGCGCGCGCGGGATCATGACCCTGGCGGTTCGGACCTTGTGCACCTGGGGGCTGGAGCGGCTTGGAGTGGAGGCCCTGTGCCTGCGGGTATTTGATGATAACCCCCGGGCGATACGGCTGTACCGGGCTGTGGGTTTTCGTGAGCTGTTCCGTTTGCCCCTCACCCGGCTGGAGGAACCCGTCGGCTACCGCTGGATAGAAGTGGGGCCGACGCACCGTGGTCCTGTGGGCCGGCATTTCGTGACAATGCGGTTGGACCGGGATGGCGCAATACCTGCCAACCCGCCGCGTCATATGTCGGCCAAGCCCGTGCTGAGCATTGTCATGCCGGCGAAGAATGAGGAGGGCAACCTGCACCGAGCCTTCAAAGAGCTGGGTTCGGTACTGGATTCCCTGGGCGAACCCTATGAGGTGCTGGTGATCGACAACGCCAGCAGCGATGGTACCCGGCGGATCATGCGCGAACTGTGCGGGCGGGACACGCGGTGGCGGTACCTGCGGTTCTCGCGTGATTTCGGGGTGGAAACATCGATGGCCGTGGGCCTGCGATCGGCCCGGGGTGATGCGGCAATGGTTGTCTTCAGCGACTTGCAGGATCCGGTGGAGTTGATCCCCCGCTTTGTGCAGCACTGGCGCGAGGGAACCGATGTCGTCTACGGCGTGGTGCGGGACCGGCCCGGGGACCCTTGGTGGAAGTCGCTGGGATCCAGGCTGTTTTACCGGTTACTGGAACGGGTGGGGGACTGCCGACTGCCCGCCAAGGCGACCGATTTCCGCCTGCTGTCACGCCGTGCTTTGGATGCCCTGGGCCAACTGGACGAAAGGAACCGTTATTTCCGTGGGCTGAGCCATTGGATCGGTTTCCCGTCTCTTGCGGTGCCTTATGACCGTCATCCGCGGCGAGCGGGACGCAGTCATGCCCCGTTTTTCTACCTGGTGAACCTGGCGGCCCGGGCTGTCACCTCGTTCTCGCTTTGGCCGGTAGATGCGCTGGGTCATCTGGCAGCGGTGGCATTCGGGGCGACCCTGCTGATGGGATTGCTGGCCGCGTTCGGGCTGGGGGTTTTGGGGCTGATCCATGTCCTGTTGGGCTTGGTGTTGACCTCCACCTTGGCGACGGGTTGGGTGGTGGGTCAGTATGCCGGCCGCACTTACCTGGAAGCCCGCAGGCGGCCCCTGTATCTGGCCGAAGAAGCGATCGGTTGGGAAGCCCCTGTTCCCGCGAGGGGATACTGGACACCAGAAGGTGATTCCGGACATGCGAAAGACGGGGCTGAACCAGCAGAAACACGGCCTCGGCCATCCTGGGCCCCTTGAGCCAAATCTTAAAGACACCGCGATTCACACCCGGAGAGAGCGACCATGTGGCAAGACCTGCATCAGGAAATCCTTGACAAGGTGCGCGAGTACAGCCAAACGCGCCATATGCAGCCCAGGGAATTTGTGCCTGGGGTAACTCCGGTTCCGTACGCCGGCAGGGTGTTCGATGAGTCTGAAGTTACGGCTGCGGTGGATACGGTGCTGGATTTCTGGCTGACCCTGGGGCCGCAGGGCGAAGCGTTTGAGAACGAACTGGCCCGGGCGGTGGGGGTACGCGAGGCGCTGCTGACCAACTCCGGGTCCAGCGCCAACCTGCTGGCGGTGAGCGCGCTGACCAGCCACACCTTGCCCGATGGCCTGCGTCCCGGGGATGAGGTGATCACCGTGGCCGCCGGGTTCCCCACCACGGTTGCCCCGCTGGTGCAAAACGGATTGGTGCCGGTGTTCATTGATGTGGAGCCGGGAACTGCCAACCTGAGGGCCGACTTGCTGGAGCGGGCGTTGTCCCCCAAGACCAAGGCGGTGGTGGCCGCCCATGCCCTGGGTCACCCGTTTGACCTGGATGCCGTCACAGACTTCTGCCAGAAGCATGACTTGTGGTTGATTGAGGACAACTGTGACGCGTTGGGGGCCGAGTGGCGCGATCAACGAACCGGATCTTTTGGCGATCTGGCCACGCAGAGTTTCTACCCTCCCCACCACCTGACCATGGGTGAGGGGGGCGCCGTGCTGACCAATACCCCGCGCTTGCGCCGCCTGGCGGAAAGCTTCCGGGATTGGGGTCGGGATTGCTGGTGCCCTTCCGGCAAGGACAACACCTGCGGCAAGCGTTTTGGGTGGAAGCTGGGTGACCTGCCAGAGGGGTATGACCACAAGTACATTTACCGCCATCTGGGCTACAATCTGAAGCCCCTGGACATGCAGGCGGCGATCGGCCGCAAGCAGTTGGCCAAACTGGACAGCTTTGTCGCCGCGCGGCGCGCCAACCACGCGTACCTGATGGAGGCTCTGCGGCCCTTCGAGGGATTGATTCATTTACCTGAACCCGACCCGCGGGCCAACGCTTCCTGGTTTGGGTTTTTGGTGATCGTGCGAGACCACGCTCCCATCAGCCGTCAGGAGATCGTCCGTCACCTGGAGTCGCGCAAGATACAAACCCGTCCCCTGTTCGCCGGCAATCTGCTGCGCCATCCGGCGTTCCAGAACATCGAGCACCGCGTGGTGGGTGACCTGCGCATGACCGACAAGATCATGCACGACGCCTTCTTCATGGGGGTGTATCCCGGGCTGACCCAGCCGATGCTGGACCACATGGTGAACAGCATGCGCGAGGTGCTGGAACCGGCTTCTACCGGTAAAACGATGCGCATTGGCATACCGCAGATCCAGGGCGCGGCCTGATGTCGCCGCGAATGCGCCGATGGCTGGTAGGCGCGGTGCTGCTGGCCGTGCTGACGGCACACGCGTTCACCAGGCTGGAGTCGCTGCGGCAGATCGGATTGGACCAGCGACAGTTTTGGTCGGACACGTTCCGTTACTCGCTGGCAGCTTTGGCGGGGCATGGTCTCCGGCCGGTGAAATTCGCTGGAATTCGCGAATCGATTCCCCTGCAACGGTTCCTCAGTTTGCAGGCTCCCTCAGTCACCTGGGAAGATTTCGACGGGTATTTCAGCCTGCCGGGATCAGCCCCGGTCACGCCGCCGGTGGGTATCACCGATGCCAGCGATGAACATTTACCCTGGCCGTTGTATACCACCCGCATCCTGGATCTTTGGACTGCCACCGGGCTGTGGTGGCTTTTCGGCATCCGTTGGGATGTGCTGTTCTGGTTTTACGCCGGGTTGTCGACGCTGGCGTGCCTGTGCGTGTTTCTGACCGCCCGGGGACTATCCCGTAATGGTTGGGTGGGTGTGATGGCGGCGGTTTGCTACTCCGTGATGCCGCTGGAGATGTCGTACACCGCCTATTCCCCGCGTGACATCTCACCCTTGTGGTTTGCCGCCCCTTCCTGGGGATGCCTTGCATGGCTGGTGGGTACCCGGAAATCGGTGGCGGGCGATTTGGTTGCGGCGGCTTTGGCGGGCCTTTTGGCGGCCCTGGGCCTGGGATGGCGGCATGATGCCTTGGTGACCGTGATGGCCATGCCTGGCCTTGCGGGGCCTGCCCTATTGATTGCGGGACGCGGGTGGAAAGCCGCCCTGGCTGGAACTATTTGTTGTCTAGTAACGGCACTTATCTTGCGGACGGCGATTGCCTCTTTATGTCCGGTGATTCCCCAAGGGTCTGGGGTGGGGTTTCACATGGCCAGTTACGCGGAGGAGACCCGCTGCAACCTCTTTCACCTCGAAAACAGCATGGGGGTCTCTCGGGATGATCTGCAGGTGATCGTGCGGGTGGCCCAAAGGCGCATGGAGGAGGGGCTTGAGCCATTATCCTTCGACCCCGAGCACTGCCATGAGATCTACGGTCCCGACCACGCCCGCATCAGCCGCGAGTTGTTTTGGGAGTCCTTCAAGCTGAACCTGCCCATGTGGCTGGGCCAGGCACCGAATTTTGTCTGGCGCGCCCTACAGGCCACCCGGCTGGCGGATCTGCCCTTGGCTTCCACGGGCCATGCGCCGGAACTGGACCCCAAACGCACCAGAAAGCCGATGTCCTGGTGGATTTCATATCAAAAATGGCTGGCCGCGGCGATTCCGGTGCTGGCGATTGTGGGGTGTCTACGGATTTGTTTCCCATTGCCATGGCATGACGCCCGCGCGGCCTGGCTGTTGCGGGGATTGGTCGGGTACCTGGCCGGATATGTGCTGATTCTTTTCTTTGTGTTGCCCGAGGAAAAGCATGCTGGGCCTTTGCTGATCCCCATGGCGGTACTGGCCGCGGAGGCTTGCATATTTCTAGCTGGGTTGGCGGACCCGGTTTGCCGCTCAGTTCTGGCAGCCGGTTTCACCCGGAACCGGATGATCGTCTACGCGGTGGTGGTTTTGCTGATATTAGGTGGTTGGCAGGGCGCTATGGCCTGGTTTGAAAAAGTGTCGCAAGAGGCCCGGGAAAAGCAACGGGAACAGGCTCTCGATTTGGCTGGCCGGGCGGAATGGTTGGAGAATCAGGGTGATCCGATCCGGCAGGATTGGGTGCGCGAGGGGGAGGCAACCCGGAAAGCGGTGGCCATCCTGGCGTGGGTGCAGGCGGAGCAGAGCGGTGTGCGTCTGGCTTGCCGGGAAGGAACGTATGATCATCCCAAGGCCCTGGTGCAGTACCATGACTCGCCCAGCCGACTTTTCACCACTTGGCACCGGGTGCCGGACGGGGAGCCCAGCTTGTTTGTGGTCACGCTGCCAGGTCACGGCCTGTTCGGCGATGAGCGGGGCGATATTGTGCGGCTGGATGTGATCGGCAAGGGCAGGATACTCCGGACGGCCCGGCTGGATCTGGAGACAGGACCGGGTGATAAGTCCCTGCCGTGGCTGAGGACCTTGGTGACTCCGGATGAAAAGCAGGCTGGAAGCCCGCGGCTCCGCAGCTTCAGCATGTCTGGGGCCACCATGCACCGCCTGAAGGTGCGGGATGTGTACCTGGGTCTGGAGTTGGAAGAGCAGGCCCTTTACGATGCGGTGAAGTGGCGGGGCAACCTGCACGAGGAAGACAAGCGTAAAGACAGCCGCGAGACCGAAGAGGCACCCTGATCCAGTCGCATGGATTCACATAACATTCCGGACGCGCCGATCGTTGAGCTGCGCCGTCTGAGGCGCGCCCTGTTCCTGTTGATTGCCGAGGTGGAAATCCACGCCTTGGGGGTGATGCTCGCCTTTTCTTCCGTGCTGTGCTGTCTGCCGTTCATCGGCCTGGGCCGGGATGAATTGCTGATGTTCCTGTGGGTGGCGGCGCAGATTGGCGCGGCCTCCACCCTGATGGGACTGGTGGGGCGGTTCGGATGTCGCACGGTGGGTGTACGGAAATACGTGTACGGGGCGGTTGCCATGGACCTGGTGGTGTTTTTGATGGGCCTGGTGGCCATCACCGGCTTGGTCCCCACTTGGGTTGTTTTTTGGGCCGAGGTGCCCAGATTGATCAGCTTTGTCCTGACCTTGGGTTACCTGACAGAACTCGCCGTGGGAGCCAAGGAGAATGCAATCGCCGAAGTGCTCAGGCAGACGGCCAAGGCGCTGCTCTGGCAATTGGGACTGTGGCCGGCGGTGGTGTTCACGGGCCTCGGCGCCTGCTTCGGGGCAATGGCCTTCTGGTGTATCGTGTTGCCCCTGGTTCCGCTGGGTTTGGCGGGGTTGGGAATTTACTTGTTTGTCAGGGTGGTGGTGAACTACGCGTTTGCGGTACGCCGCCTGAGGGCGGCGGTGGCATGCCGCATCAACGAACTGGAGGAGGGCAACATGCCCTCCTCCAGTTCAGGATTAGTCTGAGGATCAAAGGCTATCAGCCAGGTTGTCCACCCGGATTAAAGGGTTGAGAACCGGCGGATGGATCGTTGGCCACGAAAGTGCCAAGCAGGCTGTCGGTGGGCAGGAAGACCGCATCGATCAGGCTGAGGTCGGCGTAATTGAACACATTGAAGGTTGCTTTGGCACCCGCGCCGGAGCTGGCGAAGATGTCGCCCACCCCGTCTTTGTTGTAGTCGGAAACCGCCACGCTCACACCACCGGTGAAACCCTGGGCGAAGGCCAGGAAATTCTTCTTGAGATTGCCCTGCAGGTCGAAGACCGAAATCTCGGCTTTGCCGTTGGTGCCAGGACCGGCACCCACGACCAACTCACTTAGGCCATCCCCATTCAGATGACCAGCGGCAACCCATACTCCCCGATAAAGGGTGACGGGATCAAAGGCGTAGAAGCTGGCAAGGGCCCTTGACGGATCTTCCAGGGTGAAGGTGGTCACATGGCTGTTGATGGCCGGGCTGGCCACAACCAAGGATTGTCCGGTGGAATCCGGCCCGCTCATCGCCACGCGCACGCCGCCACGATAGGCCTGGGCATAGGCGTAGAAGGCCTTGCGGAAGGTGCCGGTGACGGCATCGAAGGCGCTGATGGAAGGTTCAGCACCGGGGCCCGCGCCGCCGAGGACGACCGTGGTAGCCTTGCCATCGATCTTCGTCACGCCGCCGGCCACGGTGACGCCGCCGCGGAAGCCGGGATCAAAGGCGTAGAAGTTGTAGGCCACATTACCGGTGCCGGCATCGAGGACCAGCACGGCCGGGGCGCCGCCGGTGGCGACGGCCACCATGATGGAATCGGCGGTGCCGTCACCGTTGCGATCCACCAGGGAGGTGCTGAGGGTGCCGGTGAAGCCCGGGAATGGGGTGAATTGCTGTTGTTGGCCGGAGGGATTGTTGATCAGCACCTTGCCATTGCCCAGCGACACCACATAGCTACCCGGCCCCAGATCGAACGGGGTGGTCAAATTGGAACCGGTGGCGGCAGGCACATTGCGCCAGACATTGATGGTGAGTGCCTGGGTGGCCGGGGTGCCCACCTCGTTGGAGGCGGTGACCGTGACCGGGTAGGTGCCCAGGGAACCGTCGACCGGTGTGCCGGAGATCACGCCGGTGGTGCCATTCAGTGTCATTCCCGAGGGAAGTGCCCCTTGGGTGATCGCGTAGGACCTTGCCGGGAACCCGGTGCTGGTGACCGTGAAGGAACCGGCGACGGTTTCGGTGAAGGTGACCGTATTGGCGCTGGTGATGGCGGGTGCCTCGTTCACCGTGAGGGTGAAGTTTTGGGTGGCATCCGGGTTGATGCCGTTGGAGGCGGTGATCACCAGCGGGTAGGTGCCACCGGTGAGGGCGGCGGCGTTGCCGGAGAGGACACCCGTGGAGGTGTTGAAGGTCACGCCGGTGGGCAGGGCTCCGGAGATGGCGTAAGTCCTGTCGGGGTAGCCAGTGCTGGTGACTGAGAAGGTGCCGGAGGTACCCACGATGAAGGTGGTGGCGTTGGCGCTGGTGATGGTGGGCGCCCAGTTCACGGTTTGGGAGACGCTACCGTTGCTGCCGTTGTAGTTGGCGTCACCAGGGAAA
>Ga0169931_10002733_pt1 | contig 28460 bp, 25 predicted proteins | sample Kivu_15m_20L_FD_129675 | JGI IMG/M metagenome (GOLD analysis project Ga0169931, IMG submission 129675) | Freshwater microbial communities from Lake Kivu, Western Province, Rwanda to study Microbial Dark Matter (Phase II) - Kivu_15m_20L... | ecosystem: Environmental > Aquatic > Freshwater > Lake...
AAATCGATCCCACTACCGGTACACTTTGGCATGGCGAAGCCTCCTCCCAAACATCTCTCAAGTGCTTGGAAAGCCTCAGGCTTTGGAGGTTTCGCCTCCTGTCTCATGAAATTTGCGGGTTAGTATTGAGGCTTGCGGCGCGCCCGCACCCTGCCTGACTCATTCTGCGTCGTGAACCCCCAGAAAAACCGGCTGCTCGAGCTCATCGCTTTCGTGCAGCACACTGCCACTCATCGCCTCGCCGGCGGGCCGGGCCGGGAGACCCTGGGACGATTCCGCCTCGACAACCAGCAGTTGACCAGCGCCGAGGGCGTGCGCATCGGTGCTTCGGAGCCCGACGACGGCGCCTGGCTCAGGGTCGCTCGGCCGGAGAATCCGGCGCTCCCCCCGCGCCCCGAGAGCCCATGGCTGTCGCCCTGGCTGGATATCGGTGACCCAGTGCTTTCCTCGCCCCGCCTCGCCACCTCGGTCTCAGGCGAGTCGCTGATCACCGCCGGCACACATCTGGACGAAGATCCAGCCCCCACAGCCGGCCAGTCCACGGCACGGGTACGTCGCGATGCCGTGGTCCTGCTGGAGGAATACGCCTTTCGCACCCAGGTGGAACGTGATCTGGCCTCCTACCTCGCCCACGAATGGGCAGGTTGGGCGGCCGCCGAGACCAGCCGCAGGCGCTGGTCTCGGCTGTACATGCAGTTCCTCACCCTGCATCAGGAGCTGACCGGCCAGGGATCGGATGGTCAGCTCGAACTGCTATGGGGCGTCGGGCTGCTGTCTCGCCCCGGGGCGGGCGCCGGTACGCCGGCGCCGCTGATCGTCCAGGCCGTCGATCTGGCTCTGGACCCGGCCACGGGGGCGGCTGTCATCAGCCCGCGCAGTTCGATGCCCCAGCTGGAGAGCGAAGCCCTCGGAATCACCGACCGCGCCATGGCCGCCAGGGTGGAACGACAGGTGGCGGAAATGCTGGGCGTGGCCGATGAGCCCTTTTCCCCTTTCGAGCCGCGGACCTGGGGCCGGATGCTGGCAGTGGCCTGCGAGGCGGCCGGACTGCCCGACCAGCCGGTCTTCGCCGAAGGCTGGATCCTGTTCACGAGATCGCGCCCGTCGACGCCTCTGGTGAGGGATCTCGAGCAGTTCGCGGTGCGCCTGCGTCCCTCCGACGGCGCGCTGGAACTGCCCGCCGCCATCGCAGCCTTGGTGAGTGACCCGCCCGAACAGACTCACGTGCCGGTTCTGCCCCGCTACCGTGGCATCAGCGCATCACTGGCCAACGGGGACTCCAGCCCGCGGGACCTGCACTTTCCCCTGCCCTTCAACGAGGAGCAGATGCGGGTGGTTCAGTTGCTGGAGACCGGGGCGGGTGTCGTCGTTCAGGGCCCCCCGGGGACGGGCAAGACCCACACCATCGCCAACATCATCTGCCACTGGCTGGCCAATGGGCGCCGGGTGCTGGTGACCTCGATGAAGGAGCCGGCGCTCGCCGTGCTGAGGGACAAGCTGCCCGAGGAAATCCGCCCCCTGGCCCTGGCGCTGCTCACCGGCGAACCGGGCGGGCTGGGTGCGCTCGAGCAGGCGGTCGAGACGATTGCCGCCACGGTGCAACGGCTGGACCCGGTCACCGAGTCGACGGCGGTCGAGCGGCTGGAGCAGACCGTCGACGCCCTGCACGGACGGCTGTCCCGCATCGACGCGATGATGGACGAACTGGCGCAGCGGCAGCTCGCGCCCATCCGCCTCGATGGCGAGACCGTGGATCCGCTGGATGCGGCGCTGGCAGTGGCCGCGGAGGACAGCTCGACCGGCTGGCTGCCGGATGTCCTCGCGACGGAACCCGAGTTCGCTCCGCTGTTCGACGAATCCGACCTCGACCGGCTGTTCAAGGCCCGAGCGGCCCTTGGAGCCGACATCGTTCACGCCTGCGCCCGCCGCCCGGCTGTGACCCAGCTGCCGACTGTGGACAGCCTGCTGGATGCCCACCGCCGTCTGGTGCGTCTGGCGCAGCTCTCCGCCGATGGCCGGACTTCCGATACGCCGATCCTGGCAGCCGGGGACGCGGACACCCAGGCCATCCTCAGACAGACCGGCAGCCTGACCGAGACCGTCCGGGCCCTGCGTGCCGAGCTGACGGGGGGACCGGGCTGGATCGGGGCGGTCGCGGGCCGACTGACCGGGAGCGAAGGTGTCCGGGCGCTGGAGCAGCTGGAAGCGGTCGGCACCGAGCTGGCACCCCTCATGCAATTGCATGGGTCGCTGCTGGCCCGGCCGGTCAATCTGCCGCCGGGCGCGGAGTTCGACAACGACCTCGGTCAGGCCGTGCGCAACCTTGCCGCTGGGCGACGTGCCTTCGGCCTCACCAGTCTGTTCCGCCCGGAAGCACGCGGACGGCTGGCGGCGATCACACTGGAGGATCGCCTGCCAGCATCGCCCTCGGACTGGGCACTGGTATCGGATGCCCTGGCCCTGAGAGCGCAGTGGCGCACGCTTCTGCCGCGCTGGAATGCCGCTGCGGCGACCCTGGGCCTGCCCGTCGCCTCCGCCGACTGCGTGGCCGGGATCTCGGAAGCGCTGCAGAGCCTGTCGGTGTTGCGCCGCCTCGGCGCACTGCGTCAGGCGGAGTCCACCCTGGCCGACCAGGCACAGCGGCTGTTCCCGGGCTGGAGTCTCGCAAGAAGGCTGCGTGACGAACCCGCCGCCATTCGCGGCCTGGAACGCGCGGTCGATCACTATCTCAATGCCCAGCAACTCGCCGACGTCTGGCAGGTCCGCAACCGCCTGCAGGAGCTGCTCGGCAATGCCGCCGGCGGGGTGTTCGATCAATTGCGCAGCTTCTCGTCCGCTGTGCTGGGAAACCCCGCGATCGACGAGAAAGCACTGGTCGACCGCTGGTTCGCCCTGTGCGCCGAGTTCTCGCGGCTGGAGACGCTTGCCCTCCCGCTCGATATCGTGACCGAAGTGACAATGACCATCGAGCGTTCGGGAGCGCCGCGCCTCGCAGCCCGCCTGCGCGAAGCCTCTCCCCTGGAGCGTGACACCCTGATGCCCGCCACTTGGCGCCAGGGATGGCGACTGCGGCGCCTCCGGACCCATCTGGAAACCGTGGCGGCCGGACCTCAGCTGCTCGGGCTGTCCGGGCAGCGCGCCGAGATGGAGCGTGATCTGGCCCGGGCCTATCGCGAGCTGGTGGTGCGCCGTTCCTGGCTCCGGCTGGCAGATCGGGCCACACCGGTGGTGCGCGCCGCACTTCAGTCCTACCTGGGCGCAGTGCAGCGCCTGGGCAAGGGCACAGGCAAGCGGGCCGCCCGTTACCGTCAGGACGCCCGCGAATCGGCCGCCGCCGCCCAGGCGGCCGTGCCGTGCTGGATCATGCCTCACCACCGCATTCCCGAGTCGCTGCCTTCCGAGCTCGGTGCCTTCGATCTGGTGGTCATCGACGAGGCGTCTCAATCGGACCTGTCGGCCCTGCCCGCCCTGCTGCGCGGCGCCAGATTCCTGATCGTCGGTGACGACAAGCAGGTGTCACCCGACCCGGTCGGGCTGGATGAGGACCGCATCCGCGCATTGGTGCAGGCCCATCTGCCCTCCCAGGTGCCGCTGTACCGCATGCAGATGTCTCCGGAACGCTCCATCTACGACCTCGCGCGCGTGGTGTTCGCCTCGAGCAGTGTCATGCTCAAGGAGCACTTCCGCTGCATCGCTCCGATCATCGAGTACTCGAAGCGCGAGTTCTACGGCGACGAGCTCCGGCCTCTGCGGCTGCCGACGCGCTCGCATCGGCTGGATCCGGCCCTGATCGACATCATGATCGAGGGTGCCACGCGACAGGGTGATGTCAACCTCGCCGAGGTCGAGGCGATCGTCGCCGAGATCGCCCAGCTCACCACCGATCCGCGGACCCGCGGCCGCTCGGTCGGCGTCGTATCCCTGCTTGGTGAGGACCAGGCGGCCCGCATCCGGGACCGTCTGGCCGACCGGCTCGGGCCGGCCGTGCTCCTGGAGCATGCGCTGGTCTGCGGTGACGCCAAGGCTTTGCAGGGTCGGGAACGAGACATCGTCTTTCTCTCCATGGTGGTCGCGCCGAACGACGTGGGCGCCCCCCTGGCCAGGGACACCTTCGCGCAACGCTTCAACGTGGCGGCTTCGCGCGCGCGGGAACGCATGGTCCTGGTGCGTTCGGTCGAGCCCGGGCACCTGCCCGATTCCGACCGCCTGCGGCTCGGGCTGATCGCGCATTTCCGGCAGCCCTTCGGGCTTCCCGCCAGGGTCGATGCCGCACCCAGGAACCGTTGCGAAACCATGCTCGAGCGCGCCCTGTTCGACTGGCTGGCCGATCGCGGCTATCGCGTCACGCCGCGGGTGATGGTCGGCGCCTGGTCGATCGATCTGGTGGTGGAGGGCGCCCGCGACCAGCGCATCGCCATCGAGTGTGACGGCGACCGGCACGTGGGCGCCGGCTACTGGCTCGACGACATCCGCCGGCAAAGGGTACTGGAGCGGATGGGCTGGGTATTCTGGCGCTGCTTCGCCACCCGCTTCGTGATGGACCGCGAGGCCGTCCTCGGCGAGCTGGAAGGTGTTCTCCACGCCAACGGCATTCGGCCAGGGGGCGAATCCGCGACCGACGAGGCATTGCCGACCCGGCATCTCCGGCTCCGGGTCGAGCCTGCCGCCGACGGCCCCCCGGCCGGGCGGCATGACAACCCGGCGCCAGCCATTCAGCCCACCTGAGCCGCGAAGCCCTCCCTCGCGGGTCCGTCGCGCTCCATCTCACGACGTAAACGCACTGCGGCATTGGTCTCGTCGACGGCCACGTCGTCCCAGGTCACCGGGGCGCCCGCCGCCACCGGACGAACCACCTTCCAGCCGTGTGCCAGGCCGAGCGGTACGGCACGGCCGCGCAGGGATTCCGCCGCCGGCATCAGGCGACCCACCACCGTGTAGCCCCCCTCTCCATCGAGCAGCTCCCCGGGTGCGAGCGCCCGCTTCGCCGTTGCCACGACGTCTGCGACGAATCCTGTCGGGCAGCCGGTCGCCTCGCGACGCAGCCCGACGGATGCCACCGAGATCCCCACTTCCAGACCGATGAGGTGCCAGCGCTTGTACAGACAGGCGTAACGCCCGGAGGGGTCGGTGCGAACCCCGTACTCGGCGAAGCAGCGGCGTATGTATTCGGTGTCACCCTCGAAAACCACCCAGACGCCGAAACGGATGTCGTACTCGATGGGGGTGCCATCCGCTCTCAGCGACGAAACCACCTCCACCTGACCGCGGTGGTGCAGTACGCCGCCCTCCTCGCGGGGACGGATCACCGTGGGGATGTCGTCGATGGCAGCCGGCGGGTAGCTCAATCCCCAGGGCGCCGGCGTCAGCCCCGTGGCATTGCACACGGCCGTGCTCTCGATGGCGGGTTTGGACCCGTCGAGAAAGGAATTGAACATCTTGGGATTCAGTCCACCCACCCGCGCCTGCTCCGGCGTCAGGCCATAGTGGCCCCAGACGGTCTCGGGCGTGGACTGGGCGAAATGAGGCAGCCACTTGTGGCCGCGCCCGGCGGCGACCACACCGAAGCCTGCCGCCCGGGCCCAGTCGACCAGCTCGCAGATCAGCGCCGGTTGGTCTCCATACGCGAGGCTGTACACCACGCCCGCCGCCAGGGCCCGCCGTGCCAGCAGGGGACCGCAGAAGGCGTCGGCCTCCACCGTCACCATCACAACGTGCTTGCCGTGGCGGAAAGCCTCGAGGGCGTGCTCGACCGCCGCGATCGGGTTGCCGGTCGCCTCCACCACGATATCCAGCGCCGGATGCCGCACCAGCGCCTCCCAGTCATCGCCCAGATGGGTGAGCCCGCCGGCCAGCGCCTGATCGATGCCTGCCGCCGCGCAACGTCCAGGCTGCCAGCCCACCCGCTCGAGGTTCGCGCGGGCAACGTCGGGCGCAAGGTCGGCGATGGCCACCAGATGCACGCCGGGCGTCTTGGGGACTTGCGCGAGGTACATGGCACCGAACTTACCGGCGCCGATCAGTCCCACCCGCAGCGGCCTGCCTTCGACCTGACGCGCCAGGAGCATCGCGTGGAGATTCATGACTGCCTCCGACAACAGGGAAGCCGCATGCTGCCAAAGCCGTGGCGCCCAGTCCACGCCCGACGCCGGAACCGTCGTCCGGGCAGCGGGTCTGAGACCAGCATCTCAACCCCGGCGGGACGGTGGCGGCATGATCCAGGTGGTGTGGTTCAAGCGGGACCTGCGATTGAAGGATCACGCGCCCCTCACCGAGGCGGCGCGCCGCGGCCCGGTGCTGCCGCTGTACGTGTTCGAGCCTTCGGTGATGTCCGGCCCGGACTTCTCCGGTCAGCATGCGGGCTTCGCGCGCGAGTGCCTGACGGAACTGGATGCGGCTCTCCGGGAGCGCGGGGTGCCGCTCGTCGTGCGACAGGCCGAGATGCCCAAACTGCTCGCCAGACTGCTGCGCGAGGCCGGACCCTTCGACCTGTGGAGCCACGAGGAGACCGGCAACGGCATCACGCATGAACGCGACCGCCGGGTGCGTCGCTGGTGCCGGGAACACGGCATCATCTGGACCGAACTGCCGCAGCACGGCGTGTTCCGCGGGCTGGCGGACCGCGACCGCTGGTCCCGTCTCTGGGATGAACGCATGACACAGCCCTGTGCCCGGCCCCCCCGCCGGATCGAGGCAGCGCCCCTGGCGCTTCAGGCCTCCGCCGGGCTGCTCTTCCCCGAACCTCCCGGGATCGGGCTTGCGGACATACCGGGCCGGCAACGCGGTGGACGCACCCGCGGCCTGGAACTGCTGTCCACCTTCCTCGACGGCCGCGGCCGCGACTACCGTCACGCCATGTCCAGCCCGCTCTCGGCGCAGAGCGCCTGTTCCCGACTGTCGGCCCACCTCGCCTACGGCAGCCTGTCGATGCGGGAAACGGTCCAGGCGGCCTGGCAGGAACGCACCGCGCTGCTGGCCCTTCCCGCCGCCGCCCGGCCTGCGGGGATGCTGGCCTCGCTCAAGTCATTCGAGGCCCGGCTGCACTGGCACTGCCATTTCATCCAGAAGCTCGAATCTGAGCCGGGCATCGAGTGGCGCAACATGCACCGCGGCTTCGATGGTCTGCGCGACGGCCCGCCGGACCCTGGACGGCTGGAGGGTTGGGCTCGGGGCGAGACCGGCTATCCGCTGGTGGATGCCTGCATGCGGATGCTGGCGCACACCGGCTGGATCAATTTCCGGATGCGCGCCATGCTCGTGAGCTTTGCCTCCTACCAGCTGTGGCTGCACTGGCGGGAGCCGGCGCTTCATCTGGCACGGCTGTTCCTCGACTACGAGCCGGGCATCCACTACCCCCAGGTGCAGATGCAGTCCGGGACCACGGGCATCAACACGGTACGCATGTACAACCCCGTGAAGCAGGCGCGCGACCAGGATCCCGACGGCGTCTTCGTGCGGCGCTGGCTGCCGGAGCTTGCCCGGGTGCCAACGCCGTGGATCTTCGAGCCCTGGACCATGCCGTCCGAAATGCAGCGACAGTCAGGTTGCGTTATCGGGCGCAGCTACCCGGCACCGCTGGTCGACAATGCCGCGGCCATGCGTGCGGCGCGCGACCGTGTCTGGTCGGTGAAGACGCGACCCGAGACACGCGACGAGGCGCAGCGGGTGTACGAAAAACACGGCAGCCGGGCACCCAACCGGGAGGGACGGCAGCGCAGCCGGGCGCGCGCCCCCGAAGCGCCGGTGCAGGCGTCGCTGTTTCCGCCCGACGGCTGAGGCAGACGACGTACCGCGGTGGCGGATACCCCCCGACCTGAGCCTGCCGCTGCTTCAGGGCCTTTCGGGCAATGGCGCAGCAAGGCTGCCGGGCGCAGATGCCGCAGGAGGCAGGTCGCCATCGTCGATCGCTCCGGCACCTGCGAACTGGATGCGATGGAGCCGCGCGTAGACGCCGCCGTGACGCAGCAGCTCCGCATGAGTGCCGGTCTCCACGATCCTTCCCTGATCCAGCACCACGATGCGGTCGGCCTTCTCTATGGTGCTGAGCCGATGCGCGATGACGAGGGTGGTGCGGCCGCGCATGAGTTGCTCGAGTGCCGCCTGCACCTGCCGCTCGGACTCCGAATCCAGGGCCGACGTCGCCTCGTCGAGAATCAGGATGGGCGCATTCTTGAGCAGGGTGCGGGCGATGGCAAGGCGCTGGCGCTGGCCGCCCGACAATCGCACGCCGTTTTCCCCGACGACGGTGCCCAGGCCCTGGGGCATTTCGCGGATGAAGCCGAGGGCGTGGGCGGCTTCGGCGGCGGCCATCACCTCGGACTCGCTCGCCTTCGCCTGCGCCCCGTAGGCGATGTTCGCCGCCACGGTGTCGTTGAACAGCGCGACGTCCTGCGACACCAGGGCGATGTTGGCACGCAGACTGTCGAGCGTGACGTCGCGCAGGTCGTGGCCGTCGACCAGGATGCGGCCGCCGGTGGCCTGATAGAACCTCGGCACCAGATGGGCCAGCGTCGTCTTGCCTCCGCCCGACGGGCCGACCAGCGCCACGGTCTCGCCAGCCCGGATCGACAGGTTCACGTGACTCAACGCAGAGCGCTCGGCTCGCGGATACTGCATGCAAACATCCTCGAACACCAATTCGCCGCGGGCGCGGCCGAGCACGACGCGGCCGCTGTCAGGCTCGGGGGCCTGGTCGAGCACGGTGAAGATGCTCTCCGCCGCCGCAAGCCCCTTCTGCAACTGCTCGTTCACTCCGGTCAGCCGCTTCAGGGGCTGCAGCAGCATGAGCATCGCGGTGATGAAGGACACGAAGCCGCCGACGGTGGTCTCGTTGGCGGCAGATTGCCGGGCGACGATGGTGATGATCACGGCCAGAGCGACGGCGGCGATCAACTGGACGATGGAAGTGTTGGCGGCAGCCGCGGCCGCGTATTTCATGCCGAAGCGCCGGACCCGGTTGGCACTCTCGTGGAAACGCCGCGTCTCCTGCTCCGCGCCGCCGAAGATCTTGACCACCTTCTGGCAGTCGATGCCCTCGTGCAGCACCTGGGTGACTTCCCCCATCGCCTGCTGCACCTCGCGGCCGACACGGCGCAGGCGGCGACTGAACAGGCGCACGATCAGGGTGATGCCCGGCACCGTGACCAGGGTGATGAGCGTGAGCTGCCAGTTCAGGTAGAGCAGCCAGCCCAGCAGGCCGGCAATGGTGATGCTGTCCTTGAGAGAGATGGTGACCGCCGAGGTCGCTGCCGAGGTGACCTGGGTCACGTCGAAGGTGACCTTGGACACCAGATTGCCGCTCACCTGCTCGTCGTAGAACTCGACCGGCAGCACCATGAACTTCCGGAACATCGCCTCGCGCAGGTCGGTCACCACGCGGGTGGCAACCCAGTTCGAACAGTAGCTCTCGACGAAGTTGGCGGCACCACGCACCAGGAACAGGGCCACCAGGGCCAACGGCATCCAGCGCATGAGCCACGGGTCCTTGTCGACGAAGGTGCCGTCGAGCAGCGGCTTCATGAGCGCGGGAAGCGCGGGCTCCGTGAGCGCCGCCGCGATGGTGCCGGCAATGGAGGCGGCGAAGACGCGCCAGTGGGGGCGGACGTAGCGCAGAAGACGCAGATAAAGCTGCGCGCTCGTCGAGGAGGACATGGCGGGACGATATCAGAAAACGTCCCGCCGCCGCGCCGGCGCTCAGCGCCGGTCGAACCGGTAGGAGGCCGACAGCAGAAAGGTGCGCAGGGCTGCAGGATAGGCGTTGAAGCTGCCCGTGTTGAGATTGGCGATCGCGTAGGTCTGGTGTTCCTCGCTGGTGGCATTGAGGACTACAGCGCGCAGTCCCCAGGGTCCCGAATCCCAGGCGGCGGCGAGATCGACCACGGTGAACGACGGCATGCGCCGCCCGAAGCTGTTGGTCTGGTCGTTGTCGTACACCTGGCTTCCGGTGTGGGTGACCGTCACACTGGACTGCCAGCCCGGGGCAGGCTGCCACGACAACGTGGCCCCGGCCCGATGGCGAGGCACCAGCGGGATCTCGCGTCCCGTGACGTCGGTGCCACCGATGACCCCGTCCCGGAAACGGGCGCGTATCCAGGCATAGCTGGCGGCGAGTGTCAGGTCCGGCGCGAGCGTGAACTGGCCGTCGACCTCAACGCCTTCTCGCCGCGTCGGCGGCAGGTTGGTGTTCGCCCCGAGCAGCGGCGGCGGCACATACATGATCTCGTTCTCGAGATTCGAGCGGAACACCGCCAGACGCAGGCGGCGCCCCTCGCCAGCACCCTCCAGACCGAGCTCCCAGTCGCGGGACACCTGAGGCTCGAGCAGGGCCGGGGGCACGAAGCCGAAACCACGGATCTCGTCGACCACAGGCATGCGGAAACTGCGGCCGGTCTTGGCGTAGGCCAGCCACTCGGCATCGAGGTTCTGCCGCGCGGCCAGCTCCCAGGCCCGGATGCTACGATCCTTGCTCGCATCCTGCTGACCGAAGGACTGTTAGCTCAATGCGGTGTGCACGCGTTGCTCGCGGGCGCCGACGCTCACGGTCAGATCCGGGGAGATGCGCATCGCGTTCTGCACGTAGGCTGCCAGATTGCGCTGCACCGCCTTGCCGCTGTATCCGAACGACGGAATTCTGTTGTCGAAATCCCACTCGTCCCAGTCCAGCCCCGCCACCATGCGGTGCGACACCGAACCCATCTCGAACGGAACACGCGCCCGGGGAGAGATGGTCACCACCCTGCCGTTGACGTCGTTGAAGCCACCGAACTGATAGGAGCGCGACTTGCGCTCGCGATGGCCGACATCCAGCGCGAGCTCCGCATCGCCGACCCGCTGAACGGTCGCGACCGCGACCCTGGAGGAGTCCAGGGACATGAAATCGTTCGGGTTCGCGGTGCCACGGCGGTCGGACCCAAGCTGGGCCTCGCTACGTGAGCCGGGCAGCCGCAGATCCTGGCTGCCCGATACCACCCGCAGCGTCACCGGCCCACGATCGCCGAACCACGCCAGCTCCGCCGAAAGGTTGTCCTGCCCCAGGTCGTTGTTGACCCGGTAGTTGTCGGAGGCGAGGCTGGAGGCATCCACCGAAAGCCCCAGGCGATCGCTGGCGACCGAGGCGCTGGCGCTCGCTCCATAGGTGCCGTAATTGCCCGCGGTCGCACCCACCCGTGCGCTGCGGTCGCCCGGACGGGCGCCGCGCGTGATGATGTTCACGGTTCCGCCCGTCGCACCTCCACCGTAGAGTACCGCCCCACTGCCGCGCAGGATCTCGATGCGCTCCACATCCGCCAGGGTGACCGACGCCAGATCCGCGGGCGTGGTCTCGTTTTCGGACAGGCGCTGTCCGTTCACGAGGATCAGCGTGTTCTGGTCCCCGGTGATGCCGAAGCCGCGAAGATCGATCTGCCTGTTAGGGCTGCCGGAGTTGTTGCGAACGGTGAAGCCTGCCTGACGCGCCAGAACCTCCGGCAGGGTGAGTGCACCCGAGCGCGCGATATCGTCGGCCGTGACGACCTGGACACCGACCGGTAGATCGGCACGTTTCTCGTCGAACCGGTTGCCCGTGACCACCACCGTCGGTACGGACAACCCGGAGACCTTGTCGACGCCCAAGACTTGAGTCGGGTAGAAAAGAAAAGCGAACCAAGCCAGCCCCAGGTTGGCCGCAGCACTGCGTTCCATGTTTGTGTCCTCGCTGGGCACGCCCGCCGCGTGCACGTGAGTGGAGACCGCCCCGACACCCGCTGTTCAAGCCGGGCGAAGTGAGGGGGCAAGGGCCGTCCGGGCCGGTATCCGGGCTCGCGAGACCCCGGGTCCAGGGACCCGGGAGCACGGACCGCCTTCCCATCCGGCGAGCCCCATGGAGGTGGAGCATCGCCCGACGACAGTGGCATCGTGGCTCGTGCAGACTCGCTTACCGTTGCGGGGGCAGCACAGGCATTGCGACCAACGGTCGCGCACCTGTTTCCCGTTTGACCCGGGCCGCGGAACGCGGCGCAGGGCACCCGAACGAGAGCGAAGTATACCAAGCCATGCGAAGGCGCCGCGAGTTCGTCACGCGCGAGCGCAGGCCATCGGAAGATGGCACTGGGCCGGGAAGCGGAAACACGGCCCGGGCAAGGTGGCGCCACCCCGCCGCAAGCGTTGACTGGCCGCGATCGCGGTCAGTATAGTGCTCTGATGGAAGCCGAGCTCACTGCGCTGGACGAACGCATCAAGTCGCTGATACGACTCGTTGAGGGCTTGCGTGCGGAGAACGCGGAGTTGCGGCACAACCTCGCTGCCACCGAAAGCGAAAACCAGAGCCTGCGTCAGAAGATCCAGGGTGCCAGGGACCGCCTGCAGCATCTGCTGGCGCGGGTGCCAGCCTCTGGTGCGTGACGCCGACGGAGAGCGAGCGTGTCCAACGAAGCCTCGGCGATAGACGTCAACATCATGGGCAGGGAGTTCCGCGTCTCCTGCACCGAGGAGGAGCGGGACGACCTGCTTCAGGCAGTCGACTATCTCGATGTCAAGATGCGCGAGATCCGCGATGCTGGCAAGGTCGTCGGAGTGGATCGCATCGCCATCATGGCCGCCCTCAACATCGCACACGAACTGCTGCGTACCCGCGTCGGCGGTGGCGTTGACCTGGGCGGCGTCAGGCGTAGAATCACAGCAATGCAGGCATCCATCGAAGCGGTCGTGCAAGGGCAGGAAAAGCTCTTCTGACGTTCGGTGTGGAGAGGAGCGTCGTCTTTGCTCCCTGTGGTGTCCGACAGGTCGTCGAATCTCTGAACCAATGTCATTCACCCGGTTGCTGACCTAGGCAGCGCCTTTGTGCGCGTCCCATGCGGACGTACCTGCGGCGTTCGGAACGCGACCACTCTTGGACCTCAGGTTCAAGATGCCCGGCCTGACGGCATTTTCGGGGGGCACCCCAGCAGTGAAGGGCGGCGCGATGCGCCGCCCTTGTTTTTTCCGGCATCCCATGGACGCGTCCTCCGTTGCCTGCTGACAGATCTTCGAGGCGATGGTCGCGTGTCATTGCCCTGGCTCTGAGCCTGCTGGCATGCGCGGGCGGGCCGGCCGCGAGCGCGGACGCCTCTCGGATCCCGGGCGCCGTGCCCGACACCCTGAGCCGGCGTCTGCTAGCCTGCACCGGCTGCCATGGTCGGGAAGGTCGGGCAGGGCCCGATGGCTACTACCCCCGCATCGCCGGGAAGCCTGCGGGCTACCTGCTGAACCAGCTGCGCAACTTCCGTGACGGCAGACGCAGCTACCGCGCCATGTCGGCCCTGCTGGCGAATCTGTCCGATGAGTACCTGGCGGAGATCGCCGCTCACTTCGCCGCAATCGAGTTGCCCTACCCGCCACCGGCCGCCACGCCGGTTCCGCAGTCGGTACTCGCGCGCGGCAAGACCCTGATCACACAGGGCGATGCCAGGCGAGGCATCCCGGCCTGTATCGACTGCCATGGCCGCGTCCTCACCGGCGTGGTGCCGAACATCCCCGGACTGCTGGGCCTGCCCCGCGACTACCTCAACGCTCAGCTGGGTGCCTGGCAGCGGGGTCAGCGCCGCGCCACTGCACCGGACTGCATGGCAGACATCGCGATGCGGCTGAAGCCCGATGACGTGGCTGCCATCTCGGCCTGGCTATCGCACCAACCCCTCCCGGCAGACACCCGCCCGGCTGCCGCGCTGGTGACACCGCCTCCCATCAGTTGCGGGAACCTGCCCGCAGGCGCGCAGCGGGGCACCGAGCCATGAGCCGACGCTGGGCCTCTCTCGCCGTCCTGGTCGTGGTGGCGCTGGCAGCGCTCTGGATGGTGTTGCGTCCCGCGCCTGAACAAGCCGTTCCCGCGGTTTCAGGCGATGCCCGCACCTCCCGGGCGGAACAGGTCGCGCGCGGCCGGTACCTGGCTCTCGCGGGGAACTGCCAGCCCTGCCACACGCAGCCTGGCGGACAGCCCTATGCCGGCGGGCGGGCGCTGGCGACTCCTTTCGGCCTGGTCTACGGGTCCAACCTGACCAGTGACCCCGAGACCGGGATCGGGCGCTGGACGGCTGACGACTTCTGGCAGGCCATGCATGAGGGACGCTCCCGCGACGGGCGGGCGCTCTATCCTGCTTTTCCCTACACGAGCTTTACCCTCGTCAGCCGGCAGGATTCGGACGCGCTGTTTGCCTACCTGAAAACACTGCCACAGGTGTCGCGACGCAACACCCCGCATGCGTTGCGCCGCCCCTACGATCAGGGCTGGATGCTGGCGCTCTGGCGACTGCTCTATTTCCGCCCCGCGGACTTTCGCTCCGACGACGCCCGGTCGCCCTCCTGGAACCGGGGCGCCTACCTGGTGCGCGGGCTGGGGCACTGCAGCGCCTGTCACGCACGGCGCAATACCCTGGGAGCATTCGACAACGACAGGGAGCTGGCAGGCGGGATGATCACCGGCCTGGGTTGGTACGCCCCCTCGCTGCATGATCCTCGGGAGGGGGGCGTCGGGCAGTGGGCTCCGGATGACGTGGTGGGGTTACTGCGCGACGGCATCGCCCCGGGCGCCAGCGCCGGCGGGCCGATGGCGGAAGTTGTCCGTCACAGCACCCAGCATCTGGCGCCCGAGGATCTTCTGGCCGTCACCACCTTCCTCCAGTCCGTGGACCGCGGGACCCGGGCCGGTCGGCGCGCGTCCGGCAGAGTGCCCACGGATGCCGATCCGATCATGTTGAGCGGGCGCTCGCTTTACGATGAACACTGTTCCGACTGCCATGGCAGCGAGGGTCAGGGGCGCATGCCCGGGTATCCCCGTCTGGCAGGCAACCGCGCCGTGATGCTCGACGAACCAGCCAATGTCATCCGCATGGTGCTCGATGGCGGGTTCCCGCCGGCCACCCGCGGCAATCCTCGACCCTTCGGAATGCCGCCCTTCGGTCAAGCTCTGGGAGATGAGCAGGTGGCTGCGGTGACAACTTACGTTCGGGCTGCCTGGGGCAATGCCGCCGGCCAGGTCTCGGCTGCACAGGTGAACCGCTTGCGAGGCGTCTCGCTGCACTGACCCGCACGCACTTCACGGCACGCCTGCACGCCGCGGAACGCGCTGTCATGGTGTATGTTCGGCACGGCTTCGGCGCATCTGTCCCGGACCGCCGGATATCGCGGCCGGCAGGGGACCAGCGCTCTGGACCGGGCCACGGGTGGGCCCGGGGCGAGGCGGCAACACGCACTCACGCAAGGAACATCCATGAACCATTGGCTGATGAAATCCGAACCCTCCGAGGTCAGCATCGACGATCTCGCTGCCATGCCCGGACAGACCGTCCCCTGGTTCGGTGTGCGCAACTATCAGGCGCGCAACTTCATGCGTGACCAGATGCGCGTCGGCGACCCGGTGCTGTTCTACCACTCGAGCTGCAAGGAGCCGGGCATCGCCGGCATTGCCCGGGTGGCCAGTGCCCCCTACCCCGACGAGACCCAGTTCGAGCCCGGCACGAAATACCACGATCCGAAGGCGACACGGGACCAGCCTCGCTGGATGCACCTGGATGTCCAGTTGGTGCGCAAGACCCGTCTGGTGGGCATACAGGAGCTGCGCAGCCATCCGGAACTGGCCGGCATGCGCATCCTCCAGCGAGGCAACCGTCTTTCGATCACGCCGGTCACGGCCCAGGAGTGGGCCTTCATCGAGACTCTGCTGTGAGCGGCGTGTCGGCGTGGTGGGTGCTCTACCCGATCATGGGTCTGGTGGCCGGCTTCTTCGCCGGACTGCTCGGGATCGGCGGCGGATTGATCCTGGTGAGCCTGATGGTGTTCGCCTTCAAGGCCCAGGGATTTCCGGCTGACCGGGTGATGCACCTCGCTCTGGGCACCTCCCTGGCGACCATCGTGTTCACCTCGATCAAAAGCATACTGGCGCACCATCGGCATGGCGCAGTGCGCTGGGACATCGTGCGTCACTCGGCGGCCGGGCTCGTGCTCGGTACGCTTGCCGGCAGTGCCATCGCGGATGCCTTGCGCTCGCGCGTGCTGGCGGTCGTGTTCACGGTCTTCGTGGTCTATTCGGCAGTGAACATGATGCTCGACATCCGCCCCCGCCCGGACCGCCGCCTGCCCGGGCCGGCAGGTCTGCAGGTCGGTGCCGGTCTGGTAGGCCTGGCGTCAGCGCTGGTCGGCGCCGGCGGAGGATTCATCAGCATCCCGCTGATGAGCTTCTGCAACGTGCCGATGCGCCAGTGCGTGGCGACCTCTGCCGCACTGGGCCTGCCGATCGCGGTTTCCGGCACCGTCGGCTTTCTGATCGGCGGATGGGGCAAGGATCACCTGCCCGCCCTGAGTCTTGGCTACGTCTATCTGCCCGCCCTGATCGGCATCGTCGCCGGAACCTTCATCACCGTTCCCGTGGGCGCCAGACTCGCCCATTCCATCCCGGTGCCGAGACTGAAGAAAGTGTTCGCGGTGATCCTGTCGATCATGGCGGTCAAGATGACGCTGTCCATCATGTGATGTTCAGGGGTTCGTGGTGGCGTCGGCCGGAGCTTCGATGAAGGCAAGGATCTTCCACATCTCTTCCTCGCTGAGTTTCCCCTTCCAGGCGGGCATCTGAGTGCCTTTGCGCCCGTTGATCACGATCTTCAGGAATTGCTGGCCCTTGAGTTTCGATCTGCGGAGGTTGGGCCCCCGGGATCCGGTGTCAGCGTGGCAGATGTAGCAAGTGCTGCGATACAGGCGCCGTCCCTCGGCGATGGCGGCCGCATCACCTGCAAAAGGGTTGTCCGCGTACTCCCATGCATATCCGTCCTGTTCCTGTTTCGGGGGCTGATGCGCCTGCGCAGACACCTGATCGCACGGAACCAGCACACCCAGGAGAAAGACCATGCACGCGACGGCATTCGACCACGCGGATGTGCCCTGCGAATTCGCGATCTTGTGATGCATCGATCGGATCTTTTCAGGCATCCCGCTTGATCGGGGACCTCCCCGGCACGAGGCGCCGGGGCAGGTTCGACCCAGACATGCAGGGGTCACTTGGCCGGAACGACCGAGAGAGCGCCTTCGATTTCCTCCGAAGCCCATTTGCCGGCAGCCGCCTTGCCGGATGGCAGACCTTCCAGAGCGAACACGTAGAGCATGCTGCCCTTGGGCCCCTTGTAATAGAAGCTCGGATCTCCACCCAGGCCGGAGAGTATGGCCACATATTGACGTCCGCCAACCTGATAGGTGATGGGCGATGCATTGATGCCCGACCCGGTCTGGAATCGCCACAGGACTTTGCCGCTGCGCGCGTCTGCAGCGAACAAGAAACCCTGCTGATCACCGCTGAACACCAGTCCGCTGCGCGTCGCCAGTACTCCGGCGAACATCGGCATCGGGCTGGGGATCTCCCACAACCAGCGGCGCTTGCGCACGTCGAAAGCGCGCAGTCGACCGATGGTCTCGGAGATGCGGTGCATCTTGTAGTCCATGCCCATGTAGACCTTGCCGGGCTCGTACACGATATCCGCGGGCTGGTAGCCCGTGAGCGACATCGCCCAGGTGTTGGTGGGTATGTAGGCGATCCCCGTGTCGGGATTGAACGCCATGGGAAACCAGTTCGTGCCGCCCTCCAGACCCGGGATGATGGGTACCACGGGCTTCCCGTTCGCCAGGGGCCGCTTGTCCTCGTTGACCGTGGGACGTCCGGTCTGCGGGTCAAGGCCTGTGGTCCAGTTGATGCCGTCGACCGTGGGCACGGCATAGATGAACTTGCCGTTCGTGCGGTCGAGCACGTAGAAGAACCCGTTGCGATTGCTCTGCAGCGCCGCCTTGACCGTACGTCCACCCAATTTTATGTCGGCCAGAATGGGGGCGTTGTTTCCATCGTAGTCCCAGCCGTCGTTGGGCGTGTACTGGTAGCCCCAGCGGATGGCACCCGTGTCCGGATCGACGGCAATCAGGGATGACGTCCATCGGTTGTCCCCACGGCGCAGATCGGAGTTCCACGGACCGGGGTTGCCCGTTCCCCAGTAGAGCAGGTTCAGCTTGGGGTCGTAGGCTCCCGACTGCCAGGTTGTTCCACCACCGGTCCTCCAGGTGTCCCCCGGCCAGGAATCGTGCCCTGGCTCACCCGGTCCTGGAACGGTGTAGGTGGTCCAGCGCAGCGCCCCGGTCCTGGCATCAAAAGCCTTCAGATAACCCCGAACGCCGTACTCGCCTCCCCCGATGCCCGCGATCACCATTCCCTTCACGACCATCGGCGCGCCGGTGGCCGAGATGCCCGTCTTCCAGTCGCCGAGCGTCGCCTCCCACGCTACGGTACCGTCCTTCTTCCGCAGGGCCACGACGCGTGCGTCGAGAGTGAGCACGTAGACCAGGTCGGCGTACACCGCGACCCCCCGATTCACCGGTCCGCAGCACAGCACCGTTCCGAGACCCTCAGGCTCCTCAGGCTCCCATCGCCAGAGGGTCCGTCCGGTCATGGCGTCGAACGCGTACACCTGGGAGTGAGCGGCTGTGGCGTAGAGCACCCCGTCACTCACGATCGGGGTGGCTTCCAAGCCATCCAGCGTGTTGAGCGACGCTGTCCAGACCGGGCGCAGCGCGCCGACGTTGCCCGGCGTGATGCCGGTGAGAGGACTGTAACGCTGATTGTCATAGGTTCGGCCGTAGAGCAGCCATTCACCACGATTGCGCGCCGCATCCACCAGCGCGGCGTCGTCGGGGCCGGCGAGGGCCGGGCCGGCGGGGGAAAGGATCGAGGACAGCACGACCCCGGACAGCATCGCTGGGAAAGGTTTCACGTCAACACTCCTTTGCTGGAAGGACTCACACCGCGCGCCGTCACTACCGCGCACGCCTCTCCGTGAAACTGGCCTCCGGTCTGGTGCCGGCTGTGTGGCCGACCGCGTCGGCTCCATGCGAAGCGACAGGCAGCGGGCGCGACCGCGACCGCCCACCCAGGAAATCGAAATCCACCTCGGGCTGGCGACCCGACAAGATGTGTGCGAGCGCCTGACCGGATCCGCACGAATGCGTCCAACCAAGGGTACCGTGGCCCGTGTTGAGGTACAAGTTGGGTAGTACCGTACGGCCGATCAACGGTACGTTTCCTGGCGTGGCGGGCCTCAGCCCGGCCCAGAAACGGGCTCTCGACAAGTCTCCGGCCCGGGGGAACAGCTGTGCCGCACGGTGCGCGATCGCCTGGCATCTGGTCTGATCCAGGCTGGTGTCGTAGCCGGCGAACTCCGCGGTCCCGGCGACCCTGAGTTCGCCACCAAGTCGCGAGAAGACCAGCTTCTGCTCGTCGTCGGTCAGGCTCACTGACGGGGCGACGCCGTCCGGGTCCAGCGGAAGGGTGATGGAGTAGCCCTTGGCCGGATAGACGGGGATGCGGATCCCGAGAGGCCGCAGCAACGGCGCGCTGAAACTGCCACAGGCCATCACGTAGGCATCCGCCGACAGCACCCGGCTCGTCCCATCCTCCGCGCGGACCAGCACCCCCGACACCTGACCCCCGACCACCTCCAGAGTATGGACCCGGGTGGCGTAGAGGAACCGGACGCCCTTCTCGGCGCAACGCTGCGCCAGCCGCTGAGTGAAGAGGTGGGCGTTGCCGGACTCATCCGAGGCCGTGTAGGTGCCACCGACCACCGGAACACGGGAATCGCGCAGCGCCGGTTCGATCTCGAGGCAGCGCTGCGCAGAGACCGGGTGACTGTCGCAGCCGAACTCCCGCATCGCGGCGGCCGCGGCAATGCCCGCCTCCAGTTCCGCCTCACGCGTGAAGAAATGCAGGATGCCGCGCTCCAGATGATCGTACTCGATGCCGGTTTCTCGCCGCAGGGCCTGCAGGACCGTGCGGCTGTAGATCCCGAGGTTCACCAGTTGCCCGATGTTGTGCCGGGTACGCGCAGGGGAGCATTCCCGCAGGAACCTGAGGCCCCACGACCAGAGCGCCGGGTCGAGTCGCCAGCGGAAAAGCAGTGGTGCGTCACGCCGGCCCAGCCAGCGCAGGATCTGACCCGGGGCGTGAGGATTGGCCCAGGGTTCGGCGTGGCTCACCGAAATCTGGCCACCATTGGCGAAGCTCGTCTCCAGCCCGGACGCCGGTTGCCGGTCCACGACGGTCACGTCGTAACCTGCAGCCCTGATGAACCACGCAGAGGCCGTACCGAGCAGCCCACTCCCCAGAATCAGCACATGCATGGACAGACTCCGTTGTCACCGGTCGGATCCGCCACCCGGGGCGATGATCCGCCGCTCGGCCAGGACCCAGGCCTTGATGCATCGGCAAGCCACGAGACACCGCGACCCCGCCGCGATGGAGGGCTACCCGAACCAGCGCCGGCACGCCCCATCTTTCACCACGGCGTCAGACCGTGGCGCCACGCTGCCCGTTCCGTGTCACCACGGCCTGGGTTTCATCATCACGCCACTTTCACCACGCCGTCGACGACGGCGACGGGCACGCGCTCGAGCGAGCGACCGCGACAGGGCCCGTCCTCGCAAAATCCGTCCTCGTAGCGGAAGACCGCGCCGTGCGCCGAGCAGATCAGCCATTCATGGTCGAAGGTGGTGAAGCGATCCGGCTGGTCATTGAGCGGGATGTAGTTGTGGGGGCAGCAGTTGACATAGGCCCAGGCATTCGGCCCTCGCCTCACCACGACAATGCGAAGTTCCCCGGGTACTTGGCCGAAGACCACTTCACGACCTTCGCCATCCGGCAAGCCGGAGAACACGCAGAGGACCGTGCCGGCGGCTGGTGCCGCGGGCTGGTCCCGCCATCCAGGAATGGCCACGTCAGAACTTCTCCGGCCGGAGCACCCCGATGTCCGCGACGAAGATGGTCGTCGCATAGTTGAGCGCATAACGCTGGCGAACGTGTTCCGAAATGGCGCCAGCCGTCACATCGTCGCAGATGATCTCCATGCGGATGTTCCGATCCGCCTCCCAGGCCGCCTCGCGCGTGCCATGCCTGCCCCCTCCCCTCACGTCACTGATGGTGTAGCCATGCGCGCCGAGCGCAAGCACATCCTTGACGAGCAGCGACTCCAGCGCCGATTCGGTGATGATGACGACGAGCTTCCGGGCATGGGTGTGCATCGGGACTCCTATGCGCCGCAGAGCGCCAAGGCCAGGCGGTGATAGAGCGGAATTCCCACCACCACATTGAAGGGGAAGGTGACACCGAGGGAGGCCGCCAGAGAGAGTGACGGATTCGCCTCCGGCACGGCGATGCGCATGGCCGCCGGCGCAGCGATGTACGAAGCGCTCGCCGCCAGCGTGCCCAGCAGCATGGCACCGCCCCCGGAGAGGCCGACGGCTCGCCCCACCAGCACGCCGATGCAGGCGAACAGACAGGGTACCGCCGTGCCAAACACCAGCAGGAAGGGTCCGGTCCGACGCAGTTCGCGGATGCGGCTCGCGGCCACCAGACCCATCTCGAGCATGAACAGCGCGAGCACCGCCTTGAACAGATCGAAGAACAGGCGGGCCTGGGGTGCAAGAGCTTCGGGGCCGCTGATCCAGCCGATGACCAGACCGCCAGCCAGGAGCACGACGCTGCGTCCCAGCAGAACCTCGTGGGCCAGCCCCCGCCACTGGATCACCCTGTCCCGGCCTGCCTTGGCGAGGAGGATGCCCACCACGATCCCGGGAACCTCCAGCAACACCACGAACAGCGGCATGTACTGCTCGTGGGAGATGCCGCGCTCGAGCAGTAGGCCATGGCCACCGCAAACGTGACCATGCTGACGGACCCGTAGTGCGCGGCGATCGAGGCGGCATCGGCCCGACTGAATCGCCCGACCAGCCTCAGAATGGGAAAAGCGATGAGCGGGAGCGCGAACCCCAGTCCGATGACCGCGCCGGCCTGGGGCAGCAGCGGCCCCAGCGGATGCCTCGCGAGTTCCACGCCACCCTTGAGACCGATCGCGAGCAGCAGGTAGATGGACAGGCCTTCGTACATCGCCTCCGGCAGGCGCAGGTCGCTGCGCACCAGTCGCGCCAGCACCCCCAGCAGGAAAAACAGCACCAGTGGATCCATCAGCGGGGACTCACGGGTTCGCCACTCGCCACCGGGGCTGTCATCGCTTCATTCCGGCAGCGGCACGGCCGCCCGCGCCAGTCGGTCGCGCACCGCGTCCCAGGCGGGATCGTCGGGGACGGCCTCCACGAGGATCCGGGCACAGCCGGCACCATCGAGAGCGCGCAGATTGGCGTACAGGTCATGCGCATAGGCCGCCACGTCATCCGCCCCCTGGACCCAACAGAGATTTCCCCGGTCCGGCGGCGGTCGACGCCGCGCCAGCACCCCGGTGCGGGCGGTGGCTGCCGCAGCCAGTTCCCGCTCCAGCCGTCCCGGAAGCACGAGGCGTGTCGGGGTCCGCGGGGCGTAATGGGAGGCGAGCATTCCGGATGCTCGCGGCGATGCGCGGTCCGGCGCGTGCAGCGCGGTGCCGAGCACGGCGGCGATGCGTTCGGAGCCGATGATGCCGGGTCGCAGCAATGCCGGCCGCTCCGAGGACAGGTCGACGATGGTCGACTCGATGCCGACCTGACTCTGCCCGCCTTCGAGCACGAGGTCCACCTCGCGCCCCAGTTCGGCACGCACATGCTCGGCCGTGGTCGGCGAGACGCGACCGAATCGGTTGGCAGAGGGTCCGGCGATGCCGCCTCCGAATGCCTGCAGCAATGCCTGAGCCACGGGGTGCGACGGGACGCGGATGCCGACGGACTCCTGGCCGCCGGTGACCACGTCGAGCACTTGGGGAGCGCGCGGCAATACCAGCGTCAAGGGCCCGGGCCAGAAGGCCTCCGCCAGACGCCAGGCAGCCTCGGGCACCCGCTGCGCCCAGTCCGCGAGCTGCTCCACACGGGCCAGATGGACGATGAGGGGGTGATCAGCCGGCCGACCTTTGACCGAGAAGACGCGCCGCACGGCCGTTTCGTTCGAGGCGTCGGCCCCCAGGCCGTAGACCGTCTCGGTGGGAAAAGCCACCAGCCCGCCGCGGGCGAGCACGGCGACCGCTTCCCGGATCGTCTCCCCGCTGGCAGCGTCGCCGGTCACGCCGTGAGAAGCCTGAGGGCTTCCTCGTACTTCTGCGCGGTGCGGAGCTGTACCTCCGGAGGCAGGGCCGGTGCCGGGGGCTGCTTGTTCCAGTGCTGCGCCTCCAGCCAGTCGCGCACGAACTGCTTGTCGAAAGACGGTGGATTGACGCCCACACGGTAGTGCTCACGCGGCCAGAAGCGCGAGGAATCCGGTGTCAGCGCCTCGTCGATCAGGAACAGATTGCCCTGATCGTCGGTTCCGAACTCGAACTTTGTGTCGGCGATGAGGATGCCACGGGTACCGGCATACGCTGCGGCCTCCCCATAGAGCCTCAGGGCCGCGGCGCGCACCTCGGCCGCGCGCGCGCCGCCGAGCAGTCGCTCAGCCTCGACATAATCGATGTTCTCGTCGTGCGTACCCTTGGGCGCTTTCGTCGATGGGGTGAAGATCGGCTCGGGAAGTTGCTCGGCCTCGCGCAGGCCGGCAGGCAGGCGGATACCGCAGATGGCGCCGCCGCGCTGGTAGTCCTTCCAGCCGGATCCGGCGACATAGCCGCGGACTATGGCCTCGATTGGCAGGGGCGCCAGTCGCCGCACCACGAAGGCGCGCTCCGCCACCTGATCGCGCTCATCCTCGGCCACCACGGAAAGCGGGTCCACGTCCAGCAGGTGGTTGGGGATGATGTGTCCCAGGCGCCTGAACCAGAAATTCGACATGGCCGTGAGCACCCGGCCCTTGCCTGGGATTCCCGTCGGCAGGATCACGTCGAAGGCCGAAAGGCGATCGGTCTGGATGATGAGCAGGCGCCCCGCATCGATCTCGTAGATGTCCCGCACCTTCCCACGGTGGAGGAAGCGCAGGGAATGAAGACGGGTCTCCAGGACGGGGACGGGGGAGGTCATGGGCGTGTCGGGCCTAGGGAAAGTCGGATCAGTGGACGCGGGTCGCGTGGTGGTCGGAAACGGGCGATGGCAGGGCGGGTAGCGCTCAGGCGGAGGGCCGCGTGCCTGCAATCAGGTCGGCCTTGATGAGGACGGCCGTCTCGAGCGCCTCGTCCGCAGTGTCGGCCAGCACGGTGAAGTGCCCCATCTTCCGGCCAGGTCTGGCCTCTCGCTTGCCATACAGGTGCAGTTTGGCGCGCGGATGCCGGAAGACGTGGCCCCAGTCGGGCTCTCCGGCGGCCCAGAGATCACCCAGCAGGTTGACCATCACAGCAGCAGAGAGCAGGCCGGTGTCGCCCAGCGGCTGCCGGCACATCACCCGGGCCTGTTGCTCGAACTGCGAACTCACGCAGGCATCGATGCTGTAGTGGCCGCTGTTGTGGGGTCGTGGCGCGATCTCGTTGGCGACCAGTTGGCCGCCCTCCACGACGAAGAACTCCACGCACAGGACACCGCGGTAATCCAGGGCCTCGGCGACACGCAAGGCAGCATCCCGCGCTGCAGCCGCAAGAGCGTCGGGTATTCGCGCTGGCACCATGCTCACATCCAGAATGCCGTTCGCGTGCCGGTTCTCCGCCACGGGAAAGGTGGTCACGCCACCATCGAAGCCGCGCGCCACCACCACCGACACCTCGAGTTCGAGCGGCAGTCGACGCTCCAGTACACACGGTCTTCCTCCCAGAGCGGTGAAGGCTGCCGGCAGGTTGGCCGCTGAAGCCACCGAAATCTGTCCCTTGCCGTCGTAGCCCAGGCGGGCCAGCTTGAGGATTCCGGGAAACAGCGCCGCATCCACCGTCGGCAGATCGAATTCCGTGAAGATCACCGCGAACGGGGCCGTGCTCAGGCCGGCCTCGACCAGGAAACGCTTCTCGCGTATGCGATCCTGGGCGATCGCAACCCCCCCATGGCCCGGGCTGACGACACACGATTCGCCGAGCCTGCGCAGCGCCTCGGCAGGGACATTCTCGAACTCGGTGGTCACGGCCGCGCAGCGCCGACCCATTTCCACCAGCGCCGCGGTGTCGAGGTAATCCGCACATAGGTGGTCATCGGCCACGCTTGCAGTTGGCCCGTCCGACCCCGGATCGAGCACCAGCACCCTGTAACCCAGGCTCTGGGCGGCCATGGAAAACATGCGCCCCAGCTGGCCCCCGCCGAGGAGCCCGAGCCAGGCGCCGGGCGCCACCGGCCTCATGCGTTCCCGACCCCGGGAAGATGCTGCCCCATGACGGCATCCGTCTGCCGCCTCCGGAAGGCATCAAGGCGCGCGGCAACCTCGGCATCACCCATGGCCAGCATGGCCGCCGCGAACAATGCGGCATTCGTTGCGCCGGCCTCGCCGATGGCGAAGGTGGCCACCGGCACGCCCTTCGGCATCTGTACGATGGAAAGCAGCGAATCCAGGCCCTGCAGCGCCCGGCTCTGCACCGGCACGCCGAGCACCGGGACGCGCGTTTTGGCCGCTAACATGCCGGGCAGGTGTGCCGCGCCCCCGGCGCCGGCGATGATGCAGCACAGGCCGCGTGCGGCAGCCTGTTCGGCATATTCGAACATGAGATCTGGCGTGCGATGCGCCGACACGACCTTTGATTCATGTGACACACCCAGGTCATCCAGCATCCTGGAGGCATGCTGCATGGTTTCCCAGTCGCTCTGGGAGCCCATCACGATGCCCACGAAAGGGGTCGTATTCATGGATTGCTCTTCCCGGGTCAGGCGGGGCGATGTTCGCCCACGCGCACGATCTTCAGGGTGTTGGTCCCACCCGCCTTGCCGATGGGCTCCCCGATGGTAAGTACGATGAGGTCGCCGTCCTGGACCGCACCGTGGGCTTTCAAGGCATCTTCCGCTTCCCGCAACAACGCATCGCGCTCCGGGGTGTAGTTCTCTATCATGAGCGGATATACGTCTCTGAGGAGAGACATTCGATAGCGTGTGCTCACCTCAGGTGTCAGCGCGTAAATCGGCACACCGCAGTGCAGGCGTGACATCCACAAGGCCGTCGAACCCGACTGGGTCAGCGCAGCGATGCACTTGACCTTGAGGTGGAAGGCGGTGAACAAGGCGCCCATGGCAATCGACTGATCCACCCGGGTGAACACCCGGTCGAGGAACTCCAGATCGAGGCGCAACTCATCGGATTTCTCGGCCTCGAGGCATACGCGGCTCATCGCCTCCACGGTCTGCACCGGGAAGCGGCCGGCGGCGGTCTCCGCCGACAGCATCACCGCATCGGTGCCATCGAGGACCGCATTGGCGACATCGGACACCTCCGCCCGGGTCGGCACCGGACTGGAGATCATCGACTCCATCATCTGGGTGGCGGTGATGGCCAGCTTGTTCTTCTGTCGCGCGAGCCGGATCATGCGTTTTTGAAGCGCCGGTACGGCCGCATCGCCCACCTCCACCGCCAGGTCTCCACGCGCGACCATGATGCCGTCGGAGGCGTCGAGGATGTCCTCGAGCGCACGCACTGCCTCGGCCCGCTCGATCTTGGCAATCAGGAACGCCCGCCCTCCGGCGGCGCGCATGAGCTCGCGGGCCATGTACATGTCGGACCCGCTCTTGGGAAAGGACACCGCCAGAAAGTCCGCCTTCATGGCGGTGGCCGTTCGGATGTCCTCCATGTCCTTTGCGGTCAGGGCGGGCGCAGTGAGACCGCCGCCCTGACGGTTGATGCCCTTGTTGTTCGACAGCTCGCCACCATGTCGCACCATGGTCTGGATCTCGGATCCCTGGACACCGACGACATCGAGCACGATGCGGCCATCATCGAGCAGCAGGACATCGCCGGACCGGACGTCGTTTGGCAACTCCGGGTAGTCCAGCCCGACACGCTGCTGATCGCCGACGCCGCAGCGCGCGTCCAGGATGAAACGCGCACCGGGTTCGAGTGTGATCCTGCCGCTCTCGAATTTACCGATCCTGATCTTGGGGCCCTGCAGGTCGCACATGATGCCCACGGTCAGCCCGAGCTCGCGCGAAATCTCCCGCACCAGTTCGGCGCGCGCCAGATGATCCTGCGCGGTGCCGTGAGAGAAATTCATCCGCACCACATCGACCCCGGCCGCCAGAAGCGGCCGCAGGACCGAGGCATCCGAACTCGCGGGGCCCAGCGTGGCGACGATCTTGGTGGAGCGTTGCATTGACTTTCACCCGGCTGACCGGGCCTCGAGGATTTCGAGCGCGGGAAGCTTTCTTCCCTCGAGGAACTCGAGGAAGGCGCCGCCCGCCGTTGAAATGTAGGAAAGCCGGTCTCCGATGCCGTACTTGGAGATCGCAGCGATGGTATCGCCGCCACCCGCCAAAGTGAACGCCCGGGCAGATGCGATCGCTGCGGCCAAAGCCCGAGTACCGCCCGAAAAGGCATCGTACTCGAACACGCCCACCGGGCCGTTCCAGACGATGGTGCCAGCCTTGCCGAGGATTTCGACCAGCATGCCCGCGGAACGCGGCCCGATGTCGAGGATCATGTCATCCTCCGCGACATCGGCGACATCCTTGCATACCGCCACCGCTCTGGGCGAGAACTCCTTGGCGCAGACCACATCCACCGGGATCGGCACGGAAGCGCCCCGAGCGCGGGCGGCTTCCATGATCCTGGCAGCCTCAGCCACAAGATCGCGTTCGACGAGCGATTTTCCGATGGGTAATCCGGCAGCAGCCATGAAGGTGTTGGCGATGCCGCCACCCACGACCAGTTGATCGACCTTCTCGGCCAGCGAGGACAGGATGGTGAGTTTGGTCGAAACCTTGGAGCCGCCGACGATCGCCACCAACGGACGGGCCGGATTGCCCAGTGCCTTGGAGAGCGCTTCGATCTCGGCGGCCATCAAGGGGCCGGCGCAAGCCACGGGCGCAAAGCGTGCAATGCCATGAGTGGTAGCCTCGGCGCGATGCGCAGTGGCGAAGGCGTCGTTCACGTAGACATCACAAAGCGCCGCCATTCGCTGCGAGAGAGCCTCGTCGTTCCTCTTCTCTCCCACATTGACCCTGCAATTCTCCAGCATGACCACTCGGCCCGGATCAGGGGCCACCTCAGCTGCCGCCACCCACCCGGATACCAGGGGAACCGGTCGACCCAAAAGCTCGCCGAGTCTCGCCGCAACCGGGGCAAGCGTATCCCCCGGCGCAGGTTCGCCCTCTTTCGGACGACCAAGATGCGAGGTGACCATCACGCGTGCACCTGCGTCAAGCGCGATGCGCACCGCCTCCATGGAAGCACGGATGCGCGTGTCGTCGGTGATGCGCCCGCCGTCATCCTGGGGCACATTGAGATCCGACCGGATCAACACGCGCTTTCCACGGAGGTCGAGGTCGGTCATCCGAAGAATTGCCATGAAAGAACTCCCGGGTTTCATTCCTGAAAAAACGAGCGGGGCATCCGCCCCGCTGCACCTCAACTCGCTCATTTCGCGTTCATGAACGCCACAGCCGTGTCCAGCATCCGATTGCTGATCCGGCGGCTTGTGGCTCCGGCACACCCGGGCTGCGCCCGCATGTGCCTGCGCCTCAACTCG
>Ga0169931_10002734_pt1 | contig 28460 bp, 34 predicted proteins | sample Kivu_15m_20L_FD_129675 | JGI IMG/M metagenome (GOLD analysis project Ga0169931, IMG submission 129675) | Freshwater microbial communities from Lake Kivu, Western Province, Rwanda to study Microbial Dark Matter (Phase II) - Kivu_15m_20L... | ecosystem: Environmental > Aquatic > Freshwater > Lake...
ATGGTGGTTGGCAGTTAAATTTTCAGCTTTTTAGTCCGTTTTTAGTCCGTGTGAAGAGGAGGCTGTTTTTGTCAGAGAGGCTGAAACGCCCGTCTGGCGTCGAATTTACAATTGCTGCCCAGGATTGGAGTCTCAGGCCTAGGGTAAAGCGACAGCCTGGTTAGGCCGAAACGACGTAGGGAGAGGATTGGCCATTTTCGGTTCCGCTAGCTGGGCGATCGCCCTGGTCATTTTGCAGCTGGCTGAGGGTTTCGGCAAAGTCGCGAATGCCCTGAAACTGTCGATATACTGAGGCAAACCGCACAAAGGCCACCTCGTTCTTAGCCTCTAGCTTGGCCAGCACCATCTCGCCAATCTCGACGCTGGTCACCTCTCGAGTGGCGCGCTGCTGCAGTTCGGCCTCGATGTCATCGACGATGGATTCCATGGCCAACGATGATACCGGGGTTTTTTCACAGGCCCGGACAATGCCCCGTAGTACCTTAGATCGCTCAAACAGCTCGCGATCGTCGTTGCGCTTAATGACCGTAACGGGCACGTACTCAATGCGCTCGTAGGTGGTAAACCGTCTTTCACACCGCAGACACTCCCGCCGCCGTCGAATGCTGCGCCCTGCCTCCGCCGATCGCGACTCGAGGACTCGATTGTTCAGATGCTGGCAGAACGGGCAATGCATAGACACAGTCCCAGGGGGAGGAACGTTACCGCCGCCTCGATTTAGGATCGCAGGCGGTGGAAAAAATAGAGGCAAGCCTTCCCCTGTAGGAAAGGCTTGCCTCTATATTAATTAAATTGTTGGAAAACAGTCGAAATCAATCGAAAGTCTCGCCCAATTTATCTGCCCCCCAAGCCCTAGTGGCTTAAAGGTGAGATGGCTGGCTCTAGTCTTTAGTAATGCGAGGGGGTTCGCGAAAGGCGATCGCAAAAAACAGCGTGCCGATGATGCAGGCAAAGATAAAGATGTAAGCGACAGCTTCCATGGGAAAAAAGGCTCCTACTCAACCGGGTTACTTTCAGTTTACAAGGATCTATCAGCAAATTGCCCGACGGATAGAGTAAACCACGCAACCGCCGGGCACAGACCTAACTCAAGGGAAACTAAACGGTCTCTTCCTTACGGGTAGACGTATCGCCCACCTTTTGGAAGAAGCCCCACTCCACCTGCTCGGGAGATAGATCGGGGTCGACCCCAGCAAACACATCGCGGAACAGAGTGCGAGCCCCGTGCCAGATGTGGCCAAAGAAGAAGAGCAGCGCAAACACCGCGTGGCCGTAGGTAAACCAGCCGCGAGTGCTAGTGCGGAACACCCCGTCAGAGCCAAGGGTTTCGCGGTCGAACTCGAAGGGCTCACCCAGTTGAGCCTTACGGGCGTAGCGTTTCACCAGAGCCGGTTCAGTGATGGTCTGACCAGCCAAATCGCCACCGTAGAACGTAGCGGTGACCCCCGTCTGCTCAAAGCTGTACTTAGACTCAGCCCGGCGGAAGGGAATGTCGGCGCGGACAATACCGTCTTTGTCCACCAGCACCACAGGGAAGGTCTCAAAGAAGTTAGGCAGGCGGCGCACAAAGAGTTCGCGACCTTCCTTATCTTGGAAGACGGGGTGACCTAGCCAACCCTCGGCAATACCGTCACCCTGCACCATGGGACCAACCCGGAACAAACCACCCTTGGCAGGGCTGTTGCCGACATAGTCGTAGAAGGCCAGCTTCTCGGGAATATTGGCGTAGGCATCGGCCAGGCTGGAGCCAGCATTGACCTCGCCCTGGACTCGGCGCTGAATTTCCTGTTTGAAGTAGTCACCGTCCCACTGGTAACGGGTAGGCCCAAACAGCTCAATGGGGGTAGCGGCGCTGCCGTACCACATGGTACCTGCCACCACAAAGGCGGCGAAAAACACAGCGGCAATACTGCTGGAGAGCACGGTTTCGATATTACCCATCCGCAAAGCCTTGTAGAGGCGCTGGGGCGGGCGCACCGTTAGGTGGAACAGACCAGCAATGATGCCCACAATACCTGCGGCGACGTGGTGAGCCACAATACCGCCAGGGTTAAAGGGGTTAAAGCCAGCGGCCCCCCATTCTGGGGCTACCCCCTGCACATGGCCGGTAAGACCGTAGGGATCGGACACCCACATACCCGGCCCCCAGAGGCCAGTCAGGTGGAAGGCACCAAAGCCGAAGCAGAGGAGGCCCGACAAAAACAGGTGAATGCCAAACATCTTGGGCAGATCGAGGGCCGGCTCGCCGGTGCGGGGGTCACGGAATAGATCCAGATCCCAGAAAACCCAGTGCCAGCAAGCCGCCAAGAATAACAGGCCCGACAGCACGATGTGAGCCGCCGCGACGCCTTCAAAGGACCAGAAGCCAGGATTAGAGGCCGCTTCGCCAGTCACGCTCCAGCCACCCCAGGACTGGGTAACACCCAGTCGAGACATGAAGGGCAGCACAAACATGCCCTGCCGCCACATGGGGTTCAGCACCGGATCGCTCGAATCAAAGGTGGACAATTCAAACAGGGCCATTGAGCCGGCCCAGCCAGCTACCAGAGCCGTATGCATTAGGTGTACAGCAATCAGTCGCCCGGGATCATTAACGACGACGGTGTGTACCCGGTACCAGGGTAGTCCCATTGACTACGCGCCTCCTCTAGGTAAAACGGTGATGTTTTGTGGAATTGTCTTAAGATGCCAGATACTGATTAGCCTATCAGATCAGGCCCCCAGAATCGCCCCCATTGCCCCCGATATTCCGGTGTAGCCCTGAAGGGCTACACCGTTGTGGGGATGGTGGAGCATTTGGTACAGATGAGATGTAACAATGACTTAAAGAAGTGTAACTACTCCTAATTTCCCTCGCAAGCTGCTTTGGCGGCAGTCGGGGGCGATCGCCAAGAGTCAGGGCAGAGAGGCACCCAGGCCCAGCCGCCAAACGCCTTGCCTGCCTGCCATTACCGACGCAGACCGCAAAGGAGATTCTCTCGATGGCCAATGTTAAGTTTGTTAACGAAGACGCTGAGATTAACGTTGCCGACGGATCGAACCTGCGTTTTAAGGCTCTAGAAAACCGCATCGACATTTATACCTTTAGCGGCAAGTTGATGAACTGCGGTGGCTACGGCCAATGCGGCACCTGCGTCGTGGATGTGGTGGCGGGGGGTGAAAACCTTTCTCCCCGCACCCAGGTGGAGGAGCGCAAGCTGAAGAAATGGCCCCCGAGCTGCCGGTTGGCCTGCCAGGCAACGGTCAATGGCCCGGTGTCTATCGTCACGAAGCCCGACCGCAAGCAGAAGGCTGCCTCTAGCGCTGCAAAGGAATCCTAAGCGTACCCCTCTCATAAAACATCTCGACCAAGGACGCTGAACTCAGCCTAGCGGGCCTGACCCATCAAAATTCTGGATGGGTCATTAGCTGGAACAGGTTAAGCCTAGGCGATTGGCCTTAGGGCAGTACAGCTCGCATCGGTTAGAGTGATATTGTTAAGATCGTGAGTGCTTTTTAAGGATGCAGGGTTCAGGCGAGCCAGCCAATACCAAGCTGACCTGGCAGGGATGCTGTAGCTGAAGAGGTGCTGATTTAAGACGTTGTTGGGTTGAGAGTAGAGGCAAGCATGGAAGTCAACAAGCTTGGTTTTGTAGCCAGCATTCTCTTTGTTCTGGTACCGACGGTTTTTCTGCTTATTCTGTACATCCAAACCTCCAGCAAGCAAACGGGTTCCTAACTCGTTGACTTGTGGGAGATCTAGGGTTGGTTAGCTCTCGGTAGCCGACCAAGTCTAATTGGGTTTTAGGTGTAGCCTTGAGGCGCTGGTCAAGCCGGCGCTTTTTTCTGGGATGCAGTTTCTGGGTTGCGCTGCTGAGAGGCTGAATGACGTACTGCTTAGGTATTTTGGTCAAGGAAGGGTTGGTGCTAGCCGCCGACTCAAGGACTAACGCTGGGGTTGACTATATTTCGTCGTACCGCAAGCTGTTTGACTTTTCTAGACCCGGCGATCGCGTGATTTTGCTCTGTACCTCGGGCAATTTGTCGATTACCCAGGCGGTGGTACACAAGCTAGCCCAAGACATTAAGCGCGAGCGCGATCCCAACCTGCACAGCCTGCCCACCCTCTACGACGTGGCTCGCTACCTGGGGGAACAGATTCGCGCTTTACAGGACGCTGATCGACCCTGGCTCGAAAAAGACAAGATCGATTTCCAGTGCAGCTTTTTGCTGGGAGGTCAGATGCCGGGGGAAGCCCCGGAGCTCTTTTTGGTCTATAGCCAGGGAAACTGCATTCAGGCCACCCCCGAGACGCCATTTTTGCAGATTGGCGAAACCAAATACGGCAAGCCAATTTTAGATCGAACCCTAGGGTTTGAGGTGTCTCTGGATGCGGTCGCTAAGTGTGCCCTGCTCTCGATCGATTCGACGATGCGATCGAATCTGTCCGTGGGGCCGCCCATTCATATGGCCCTGTACCAGACCGACAGCTTTGAGGTGCGCCACCGAGCTCAGTTTCAGGCGGGCGACCCGTACCTGATCAAAATGCGCAAGCACTGGGAGGTGGCCCTGCGGGAGGCCTCGACCAGCATGCCAGATATCTCGTGGAATCAAGATGCCACGCTTTCACCCCTGGGTATTCCTGATCTTGGGGATACTTAATACCAAATCCGAGTCCCCTAGCCCCGATGCCCACTTGTCCTAACCAAGGTTGTCTATCCCCAGGTCGTTGATAACGGGAGCGGAGCCGTCTCAGGGTGCCGCCAGATCGTCTTGAGCCGCTCTAAAAAGGCGTAAACCGGCGGGGCCAGCAGCGCATCACGCAGCACAATTACCCCAATCACCCGCTCTAGGGGCTGGGGCAATTCGACCACCTGGAGCCCAGGGGGCATGGGTTCTGCCGCCAAGGCCGGCATAATGGTAGCCCCTAACCCCCGCTCCACCATGCTCAGAATAGTGGAGTCTTCGCGCACGACGTAGGCAGGTTGGAGTTGCTGCCCCAAAGGTAGCAGGAGGCGATCCAGGTACTGGCGATCGCCGTCGTCGACCGGGTACAAGATCAGCGAGTAGGCCGCCAGGTCATCCCAATCTAGGGGATGGGCGGGAAGCTGGGCGGTAGGGGGCAGCACGACAATATAGCGATCGCGCAGCAGTTCCCATTGGTCAAACTCATCTTGGCTGGGCAAGTAGGTAAAGCCCACGTCGGCGCGGCCCTGGCGCAGGGCGTTTTCCACTATTTCGTAGTGCGAGTTTTCGTCTATGGTGATGATCACGCCAGGGTACTGCTGGCGAAATTGGCGAATCACCTCCGGCAAAATGTGGGTGGCCACGCTGCGAAAAGCCGCAATTCTCACCTCCCCCGTTTGCAGCCCCTTAGCCTGGTCGGCCTGGTGGCAGAGGTTCTGGAGCGATCGCAGCATCTGCCGAGCGTCGTCGGTAATCAGTCCCCCCACTGGGGTCAGCACCGCCCCCTGACGCCCCCGAGTCAGCAGCAGCACCCCCAGTTCATCTTCGAGGGTGGCAATGGCGTGGCTCACCGCCGATTGCGACAGCTCTAGGTGGAGAGCGGCCTCGCTAAAGGATCCGCGATCGGCGATGGCCACCAGGGCTCGCAGTTGGGAGAGCTTAAGGCGGTGGGGATCAACTTTAGCCATGGCACCGTCCTAAATTAACGCAGATAGTCTAGACACTACCCCTGATCGACCCTGATCGACCGATCAGGGCTGGAGTTCGCCAGCGCGTTACCGATAGGGCAGCGCCCTAGGCCCCCACCAGCCGCTGGTGGATATAGTCGGCGGTCAACGCGCTGATCTGGGGAATCACCCAACTGGCCCCGGCCTGTTCTAGCGCGGCTCCGTAGGCCTGGCGATAGGCCCCATCGGCTGCCACCACGTGGGGCGGCAGCACACCTACCCCAATCCACGGCCGTTGACCATCGCCCTCGGCCATGGCCTGGCCCCTGGCCTGAACAATCGTCTGCATATCGGCCACGGTGTCGCCCGCGTAGATCACCGGTAGGTCAGGGGGCAACTGCCCCTGCTGAGTCAGGGTATCCACCACCGCCAGCAGTCCGGTGGGGTCGGGCTTGCCAGGGGCATCTTCCATGGCCACTAAGACCGGATCCGCCAGACAGAGACGACGTTCTAGCACAAAGCGGGCTGAACCTCGGGTGGCCCCGCTAAAGAAGGCCCAGATGATGCGATCGCGGGTCAAGGCCTCAAAATAGGCCTTTTCAACTAGCAGCGGCTCCTGGGTAATGTATCCAGTCCACTGGTCGGGGTGATTGGGGTTAGGCCCTCGGTAGCGGCGCTGAAAGAAGTCCACAATCTGGTCGTAGTCGAGTGCTACCCTGTCTCGGCCCTGACCCTGGCCTTCAAAATAGCGATACACCAGCTCCTGGGAGCCTTCCCAATCATTATTCCACCGGCCTTCTCCCTTCAGCCGGTCGATGTCCTCTGGGGTAGGGCGATACTGGCCGCCGGTAAACGCTTCTACGGTGTCGGCTAAGGCGCGCCGGTAGGAATTACCGACATCCCTCAGCACACCGTCGATATCAAACACTGCAATCGCTAGGGGAACCGCCGGAGAAGTCATAGAATATCTACGTAAGTTAAAGATCCGAGAGTCGATGTGGTAGGATTATAGGCTGTAGTATTTTTGGAATTTCAGCGGAGGTCTACTTGTCCAGATTTGTCCTAAAAGTACTCTGGCTCGAAAAAGACGTTGCGCTGGCGGTTGATCAGGTGGTAGGCAAGGGCACGAGCCCGCTCACCTCTTACTTCTTCTGGCCCCGTAACGACGCCTGGGAACAAATGAAAACCGAGCTTGAGAGCAAGCCCTGGATCGAAGAAGAAGAGCGGGTTGATATTCTCAACCAGGCTACGGAGATCATTAACTATTGGCAGGAAGAGGGTAAGGGTAAACCCTTGGCCGATGCCCAACTGCGCTTCCCTGAGATCACCTTTACCGGTAGTTCGTGATGGCTACACCAGAGGTCAGCGGTTAGCCCAGACGTCTGGTTCGGATTATCTCCTGCTTTCAGGATTTGATTAGAGCTACGGCTCAACAAAAAGCCCGTTGGTCTTGTAGCCAACGGGCTTTTTGTTGAGTGAGATGGCCCCTGGAGCTACTTGAGCCCCCCAGCGGCCTGGAGCTTAGCCCTAGCCCGCTTCAGACGCTGCCGCGCTTGCATGGTGGCCGACTTGTCTTCCGCATTGACTTGACTCAGGCGTGTCTCAGCCTCTTGGTAAGCCGCTTGCGCTTTAGCGAGATCAATCGCATCGCCCCGCTCGGCCCCGTTGACCAAAATAATCAGCTCATTTTTGTCAACTTCGGCAAAGCCACCCATCAACGCAATGGGTACCCACTCTTTGTCAGCTCTGAGCCGCATGACGCCCACATCTAGGGCAGTCAGTAGCGGGGCGTGACCCGCTAAAATACCCAGTTGACCAGTGGTACTCGGCAGAATGACTTCCTCTGCCTCAGAATCCCAGACAGTTTTATCTGGGGCAATTACACGAACGGTTAATGCCATAGCAAGGATGAAATAGGGACTATCACAGACTGTCGGGGGCAAGCCTTCACCCACCCCCGACCGGGCAGGAGCTACTTCTCAGCCTTAAGCTTTTCGGCGGCTTCTAGGACTTCTTCAATGCCACCCTTGAGGTAGAAACACTGCTCAGGAATGTCATCGAGTTCGCCAGACAGAATCTGCTTGAACGCTTTGATGTTGTCTTCCAGAGACACATACTTACCAGGAGAGCCGGTAAAGATCTCAGCCACAAAGAAGGGCTGGGATAGGAAGCGCTCCATTTTACGGGCGCGGGCTACCACGAGACGATCGTCTTCGGAGAGTTCGTCTAGACCCAGAATAGCGATGATGTCCTGCAGTTCTTTGTAGCGCTGTAGGGTAGACTGCACAGCCCGAGCGGTCTGGTAGTGCTCGTCACCCACAATGCTGGCCTGGAGCATGGTGGAGGCAGAATCGAGCGGATCAACCGCTGGATAAATGGCCTTAGAGGCGAGGGCCCGAGATAGCACCGTGGTGGCATCTAGGTGAGCAAAGGTGGTGGCCGGAGCCGGGTCAGTCAAGTCATCCGCAGGGACGTAGACCGCCTGAATCGAGGTGATGGAACCCTCGAGGGTGGAGGTAATGCGCTCTTGCAGGTCACCCATGTCGGTACCCAGGGTGGGCTGATAGCCTACCGCAGAGGGCATCCGGCCCAGCAGTGCCGACACCTCAGAGCCGGCCTGCACAAACCGGAAAATGTTGTCGATAAACAGCAACACGTCTTGCTTGTTGACATCGCGGAAGTATTCAGCCATGGTCAGCGCCGACAGGGCCACCCGCATGCGGGCCCCGGGGGGTTCGTTCATCTGACCGAAGACCAGGGCCACCTTCGACTGGCTCAAGTCGTTGGCATTGATCACTCCAGACTCAATGAACTCGTTGTAGAGGTCATTGCCCTCTCGGGTGCGCTCACCCACGCCGCCAAACACCGACACCCCGCCGTGCTCTTTAGCAATATTGTTAATAAGTTCTTGAATGAGTACGGTTTTGCCCACCCCCGCACCACCAAACAGACCGACCTTACCGCCACGACGGTAGGGGGCCAGCAGATCAATCACTTTAATACCGGTCTCAAACACCGATGGCTGGGTCTCTAGGTCGGTAAACTTAGGAGCAGACCGGTGGATGGGGGAGGTGGTGTCGACGTTAACGGGGCCCTTTTCGTCTACAGGTTCACCCAGCACGTTGAAAATTCGCCCCAGGGTAGCGGTACCCACGGGTACGCTAATGGGAAAGCCAGTATCAACAACTTTCATACCCCGCACCAGACCATCGGTGGTGCTCATGGAAACGGCCCGAACCTGGGAGTCGCCCAGGAGTTGCTGCACCTCGCAGGTGACGGCAACGTCGTTGCCAGCGGGGTTGACGCCTTCAATTTTGAGGGCATTGTAGATCTTGGGCAGGGCGCCAGCCGTAAACTTAATGTCTAGAACTGGACCAATAATTTGAGTAATGTAGCCAACGTTTGTTTTTTCTGCTGTGGTGACCATGCTTGCGCCTATCTCGTATGATCAGCTGGTATGGCTGCTTTATTGAGTTACCGTTACATTTAAAGCGCCACCATTCAGAGTATCACTAGAGCGTTACCGCCTACGACGATTGCGCTGACTTTATCTAAACCTCTGGTTTGGGGCGTGCCGATGCCCCCGATTTTGCCTAGCGCTGCGGCTCCTGTTCCTTAACCTGGTCATTAAGTTCCACAGCTAAAATACCGGCAACTAGATGACGAAGGGGTTACGAAAACCATGACTAAAGCCAATCTGGCTGAGCAGACGGTCGATCTGAGTGACCCTCTCTATTACATTAATCGCGAGGTAAGCTGGCTGGGGTTTAATGATCGGGTGCTCTACGAAGCCCTGGATCCCCGCACGCCTCTGCTAGAGCGGCTGAAGTTTTTGGCTATCTATAGCTCGAACCTGGACGAGTTTTTCATGGTGCGCATCTCCGGGGTGATGGAGCAGGTCGAGGCGGAGGCGGATCCCAAAACGCCGGATCAGCTAACGCCGACGAAGCAGTTGGAGATCATGCGATCGCACCTGCTCGAAACGATCAAGCTCCAGCACCAGACCTTTGAGCGCGATCTGCGTCCGGCCCTGACCCAGCATGGGGTCTATCTGAAAAACTACCGCGATTTGACTGAGGAGCAAGCCGCTTACCTGCGGGGCTACTTCGAGGAGCGGATATTCCCGGTCTTAACGCCCCTCAGCGTTGACCCGTCCCACCCGTTTCCGCGCATGTCGAACCTGAGCCTCAACCTGGCGGTGCGGGTGGTTGATCCCGAGACCGGTGTTGAGCGCTTTGCTAGGGTTAAGGTGCCCAGCAGCCTACCCCGCTTTTTGGGCATGCCCGAGGCCCTCAGCATCCACCAGGGTAAGCCCTGCGTGTGGATCGGGGTGCCCCTAGAGCAGGTGATTGCCGAAAACCTGGACTACCTGTTTCCCGGCATGACCATCGCCGGGCATAATCTGTTTCGCATTACCCGCGATGCTGATTTTCCGGTCTTGGAGGACGAAGCCGATGACCTACTGCTGGCGATCGAGACCGAAATCCGCAAGCGGCGGCTCGATGGCTTTGTGTGCCGCGTAGAAATAGAGCGCGCCATGCCCGATGACCTCAAGGCAGGGCTGATGGGCGAGCTGAAGGTGGAGAGCGATCGCGTCTACGAGATCGACGGGTTGCTCAATCTGACCGACCTATTCTTTTTTCTCTCCCTGCCGCTGCCCGGACTGAAGGATAAGCCCTGGTCAGCCGTGATTCCGCCCCGGCTGAAGCCAGTCTTTGAGTTAGATAGCGAGGACTCAAAGGGCTACTCTGAGCGCCCGCCCAGCATCTTCGCCACCCTGCGGGACGGCGATATTTTGGTGCATCACCCCTACGAATCATTCCGAATGTCGGTGCAGGAGTTTATTACCCAGGCGGCTAACGACCCCAAGGTGCTCGCCATCAAGATCACTCTCTACCGCACCTCCGGCGACTCTCCCATTGTGAAGGCGCTGATTGCAGCGGCGGCAAACCGCAAGCAGGTGGTGGCCCTGGTCGAACTTAAGGCGCGCTTTGACGAAGCCAACAACATTGAGTGGGCTAAAAAGCTGGAAGATGCCGGGGTACATGTGGTCTACGGCATGACAGGGCTCAAAACCCACACCAAAACTACCCTGGTGGTGCGCGAAGAGGGTAATGAAATTCGTCGCTATGTGCACATTGGCACGGGCAACTACAACCCCAAAACCTCGAAACTCTACACCGACCTGAGTCTGTTTAGCGGTCGGGCTGACATGGGGGCCGACCTGACCGATCTGTTTAACTTTCTCACCGGCTACTCGCGCCAAAAAGCCTATCGCAAACTGCTGGTGGCTCCGTTTACCCTACGCGATCGCATGGCCGCCCTGGTTCAACGGGAAATTGACATCGCCCAAGGCGGTGGCCAAGGCAAAATCGTCGCCAAGATGAACTCCCTGGTTGACTACGCCATGATTAAGCTGCTCTACGAGGCTTCCCAGGCCGGGGTTCAGATTGACCTGGTGGTGCGCGGTATCTGCTGCCTGCGACCCGGCATCCCTGGCGTTAGCGAAAACATTCGCGTGATTAGCGTGATTGGGCAATTTTTAGAGCACTCACGCATTTTCTGTTTTCACAACAGCGGCCAGCCCGAGTATTACATCGGCAGCGCCGACTGGATGACCCGCAACCTCGATCGGCGGGTAGAGGCCGTTGTGCCCATTGAAGACCCAGGGCTAGCCAAAGAGTTGCAGACCATTCTCGACATTTTGTTGGCCGACAACCGCCAGGCTTGGGAGATGGCCTCTGACGGCACCTTTACCCAGCGCCGCCCCGCCGACGGTGACCCAGAGCGCGGTACCCACAAGACCCTTATGGCCTATGCTCTCAAACGCGACAGCGTGCTGTAGCGCAGCGATCGGTCTGGAGCCGGGGATCACGTCAGCCCGATGATTACCTGCCATCAAAAATCCCCCCGGCTTTTCTACGTTAGGACAACCGGGGGGACTTTTAAAGCTCAGCGGGTCGAGGTCGGCTCTACCGGAGTGGCAGAGCCCGGCGATCTAACCTCTGGCCCCAGCACTCGCGCGGCGGGGGGCACCACCCCCACCACTGCGGCTACGGGGCTGCTGACGACGAGGGCCAGCCGGAGCCGACCGAACGGACGAGGTATCTGAGGCAAAGGACGGTTCGTAGCCGGGGACGATGTCCTGGGTCAGAGACTTCTTCAGCAAACGCTCAATACTCACCAACAGGGGCAGTTCGTCATCGCTAATCAGCGATATGGCGCGGCCCTCATTGCCCGCCCGCCCGGTGCGCCCTATCCGGTGCACATAGTCTTCGGGGACGTTGGGTAACTCAAAGTTGACCACGTAGGGCAGCTGGTCGATATCGATGCCACGGGAGGCCACGTCGGTGGCCACTAGTACCCGCACACGGCCCTGCTTAAAGTCTTTGAGGGCGCGGGCGCGGGCCGCCTGGGTCTTGTTGCCGTGGATGGCAGCGGTTTTCAATCCGTCTTTGGCCAGCTGTTCCGCGAGGCGATTGGCCCCGTGCTTAGTGCGGGTAAACACCAGCACCTGCTGCCAGTTATGGAAACCAATGATGTGGGAAAGCAGTTCCCGCTTGCGGTGGCGATCGACGGGATGAACCACCTGCTCGACGCGATCCGCCGCCGTATTGCGAGGGACGACTTCGATCTGCACCGGAGACTTGAGCAAGGTGTGGGCTAGCTGCTGAATCGGCTTTGAAAAGGTAGCGGAGAACATCAGGGTTTGGCGCGGTTGCCCCAGGAGCGCCATGATTTTGCGGATGTCGTGGATGAAGCCCATGTCGAGCATGCGATCGCACTCGTCTAACACGAGAATCTCGACGGCGCTGAGATCGATAGTGCCCTGGTTAACGTGGTCTAGCAGACGACCTGGGGTAGCGATGATAATATCGACGCCTTGGCGCAGCTGACGAATTTGGCCACCAAAGCTAACCCCGCCGTAGATCATCGCGGTTCTAAAGGGCAAATACTTGCCGTAGGTGGTAACGCTTTCACCGACCTGGGCCGCGAGTTCACGGGTCGGAGTGAGAATCAGCGCACGGGTCATGTGGCGACCATTGCTGGCGTTGGTGCCCAACCGCTGTAGCAGGGGTAGGGTAAAGCCAGCGGTTTTGCCAGTGCCGGTTTGGGCACTGGCCAAGATATCTTGCCCATCTAAAATGACGGGGATCGCCTTCAGCTGAATGGGGGTAGGTTCGGTGTAGCCCTGATCTGCGACCGCACGAAGTAGTCCGGCCGAAAGACCGAGTTGCTCAAATGTCATGAAATTGTTGCTCCTAGTTGTGCCCCTACCCCAAATCAACCTGGGCCCAGTCTAAGAGCAATGAATAGTGATCAAAAGAATGGCTGCTAAGCAAATTCCGTTGGCCAGCGCAGACCGGAATGGCTGACGAAGTTCTAGTCTAGCAGATAAGTAGAGTAATTGGATAGAAAGCGCTGATCGGCTAGCCGAAGCAGGGCGTAGGCCCACAGCGGATTAACGTCTGCGGGGGCCCACGACACGGTAGTGCAGCTCAGCAAAATTATGGCCATAGGTCTTCGCCGACAGCAATTGTAGCGGTGGGTCAACCCGGCGGGGAAACAGAGGCGCACCGCCCCCCAAGGCCACTGAGGCAATCTGCACCACCAGTTCATCCAGCAGTCCAGCGTCATAAAACTGACCGGCGAGATCGCCGCCGCCAACAATCCAGAGGTTTTTGTCCCCGGCGGCGATCGCCATAGTCCTGTGAATGGGCTCCACGCTTCGCTAATGCACCAATGAGGCAGGTGGCAACTGGTACCTTATTTTCTTGCGATTCCCTAAGTGCACTCAGTTCAGTATCATCACTATGGTTTCTGGCCGGGAAGTCGTTAGGCTAAATACAGAGCACTTCACCGAGTAGATCCTATGGCTCTATCCCTGTATCTGTCGGCTTCACTGTTGGTTTTCCTCCTGTCTGCTGGGCCCTTTCTGCGGGATCCGTCCAATCCAAAAACTTGCCTTGGGAGCTGGTTATTCTTGGCGTTAGCCATGATCCTGGGCCCTGTAACTTTGCCCAACATGGTTTACAAGCGTCTGCCTAACCGCAGCTCATACCAAGTCCGAGTTGCACAATCCCTATTCCCAACAGGCCAAACCGTAGGGGCGAATGGCATTCGCCCGATTGAATCGGGGGTAACCAAGCAGGATTTAGGATCAGAGGCTGAGATCAGCTTGTTTGCCCGAGAATCTTAATGACCGTCAATCTCAGCCAAAGCCGCCCCTTGCTACCAAGCAAGGGGCGGCTTTGATTAAACCACCGTTGGGGCCTGCGCCCCTACCTGGGAGTACCTTCTTTTCTGGCAATCTCCCTAGTGGTGGTGATCGTGATCATGACCGTGGCCATGGTGATCGCCATGGCCCGCCAGGTGATGGTCGTGGGTGTGGCCATGGTGGCTGTGCACTGCGGCGGCCTGGGATGCCGCCAGGGAGGGGTTGATCGCTAGGGCATCTTCTTCGAGCAGATCGGCGATGTGCCTGTCGGCCCAGGTGGCGGCCATGGCCAAAAAGGCAGGGTCGTCGTTGACGCAGGGCATTTGCACATAGGTGACGTCGGGGCGCTTGCGGCGCATCCCTTCGATGATATGCTCCACATCCAGCAGGGTTTCATGGTTTTCGGTGGCGAAACCAATGGGCATAAAGACCAGGGCTGTGGCCCCGAGATCGATCAGGTTGCGGGCGGCAAGATCTGCGTTAGGCTGAGTCCATTTGATCAGCGGCGTGTCATGGTTGAGCCAGCCGACGGAAATGAGTGGATATTTGGAGATCAGCCGATCCCGCACTTTGTCGTAGAGCTTTTGGCTTTCGTCAATACCGGAGGTAAAGCCCTTAGCCTCGTGGGGACAGCCGTGGTTCATCAGCACGATGCCGGTTTGGGAAGGCAGGTGGGCAACGGCCAGGTGGTGCTTAATCTTGGCCTCAACCATAGAGGCCAACAGCTCAATGTAGTCTAGGGCGTCGAAGAAGGAGGGGATGTAGCGGGTGCCCTGGACCCAGTGCTTGGTGCCGTCGGAGAGCTGGGTGAGGGCCTCGTTGACCTGCTCAATGGCGATGCCGCTGGTGAAGATGGAGTCGACCACCAGGAGGGGATAGATCAGCAGCTTATCGTAGCCCTCCTGCTTAACCTGTTCGAGCACCTGGTTGGGCAGGAAGGGTTTGCAGAAGTTAAAGGCCTTGAATACTTTGACGCGATCGCCCCAGCGCTCCTGTAGATTGGCCTCAATGCCGGCCCGCTGGGCCTCGAAAATGGCGTTGTGGGGGGAAATAAAGTTGCCGTGCTGGTGACTCCACTCGTGGAGGTCAAAGGCGGCCAAGATCTTAGCCAGGGGGGGATAAACCCAGGTGGGCACGGGGGCAAACTTGGCGGTTAGCAGATTGAGGGCTTGCTCATTGTAGTTGGCAAAATCGTCGTAGCTTTCGACTTCGCCATAGCCCATGAGCAGCACGGCAACTTTGCCGCAGCTGCTAGGGTTGGTAGAAATTTGAGCCGATTGAAGAATGGCGGGGGTGGCAACCATAGGATGGCCTTCTCAGGGGATGTCTTGATCTTTCTTAGGTTAACATCCCCCCACTGGGGATATTGTTAACAAAACCCGCAGGTTCGTCGGGGAAGGTATGCCAACCCCCCAAACTCCTCCCAAGTCTGGCCCCACAGCTGGGCCTAGGGATTGACGGCAGGGCGTTCGGAATTGCGGAGGGTAGCGTCGGGCATGGTCGTTTGGCAAAACTTGGCCCCGGTTAGGTTGGCCCCGGTCAGGTTGGCCCCGGTCAGGTTGGCCCCGGTGAGATTGGTGTGGCGCAGGTTGGCCCAGTAGAGATTGGCGTGGGACAGATTGGCCTGGGTCAGGTTGGCCCCTTCTAGGTTGGCGTGGCTGAGGTCAGCGTGGTCAAGGCGGCTTTCGCTGAGATCGGCATTGACCAGGGTAGCCCGGTAGCCGTGGGCTTTGCGGAGGTCAGCCTCGCGCAGGGTGGCATGGGCCAAAGAGGCGTTACGCAGATCGGCCTGGGACAGGTTGATCTGATAGCCGTCGATGTGGGTGAGGTCGGCCTGGTGCAGGTTGGCGCGAGTTAGGTTGGTGCGGCGCAGATCGGTCTCGGCCAGATGGGCCGTGGCTAGGTCTAGCCCGTGCAGGTCTAACCCATGCAGGTCTCGAGCCCCGGACTGGTAGTAGCGATTGATGAGTTCTCGGAAGGTGGCTGGGGTCATCGTGGCAATGCCTCAAGAACAATGTTTCAGAACCAATGGAGGAGCCGTTGTTACACCACTCCCCTATTGTCGCGCTGCGATCGCGCCAAAGCATCAACCATTACAAGAATGCTACAGTGCCGCCGCGACTAGATCTTCCCGACCCCCTTGCCCCGGGTGTCAGACCCAGTCGTCACCTTGCCGGTTTCATCGGTTTGGTTAATTTCCTGGAGCTCGGCCTGTCGTTGGGCTTTTTCAGCCTCCATCTCCTCCCGCAGGTCGCCGGGTTCATTGATGTACATTTCTGGCTCAATGGCGTAGTTGTTAACCAATCCTTCCCGGTCTACGGTATAGCCACTGCTGGTGTCGCTGTCCCCTTCAGAATCTTCGGGTACCTGCTTGAAGCCATCGCCTTCACGATCTTTGCGAGCGGCGGTTTCTGCTGGAATCAAGTTAGCGTCATACCCATCGCTTTCAACCCTGGGATTTGTCATGGAGCCTCTGTATGGGTAAATCAAGGGTTCAGCAGATGGCAAAGCGGTTGGATGCCTATGCGTCTGCGTTAACCCTAGATTGACTGTAAGTAAGCTCAGCCCAAACTGGGCCTACCCAGAGAGTGAGTTTTCTCTATCCCTTTCTGTAGAGTTTTACACCGACGGCGGCAAACTGTCTGGCCCACCCCCCTGACCCGCTAGCCGATTTTTCATCGCAGCCAATTCATTGTCCACCGTGGTCGATCCACCCTCTAGGGCCGCAAACTGGCGCTCTAGGGGGTCACCGCTGAGTTCTTCGAGGGCCTCGGACTTGGCTTCAAGATCCATCACCCGCTGCTCCATTTTCTCAAAGGCGGCGATCGACCCCCCGGTACCCGTTTGACCCAGCATCTCTTGAATGCGCTGGGAGGCCTCGGCGGAGCGAGCTCGGGCAATATAGAGGTCTTTTTTGGTTCGGGCGTCGGAAATTTTGGCCTCTAGCCGCCGCATATTGTCTTTGAGGCTGGTCACCACGTCCCGCTGCTGGTCGAGCTGGGCATCCATGGCCTGGGCTGATTGTAGATAGGTTTGGCGGCGGGTCAAAGCCTGCCGGGCCAAGTCCTCTTCGCCCTTTTGAATCGCCATCTCGGCCCGGTTGTACCACTCCTGGGCGGTGGATTTGGCCTGGCTGCTCTGGCGCTCGGTGCGCTTTTGGGTCGCGATCGCCTGAGCCACCGCCTGACGCAGCTGAATCAGGTTAGCCTGCATATCAGCCATGGCCTGCTCTAGAACCTTCTCGGGATCCTCGGCCTGGTTGACTGCACTCGTTAGATTGGCCCGCAAAACCCGCAAAACCCGATCAAACAGCCCCATCGAGCTTTCTCCAGTAACTATGCCCTGATCCAGGATAGCAGGCGGGTTCCGGGGAGGGGGAAATGATGGGGTGGGTGAGGGTTTTGAATTTTGCCTTTTGAATTTTGCACTCCCATCCACTACCCCTCTACGGCGTAATCACCTGCGCCGGAATCCCCTGGCCCTGGAGCTGATTGACTAGGTTGCGGGCCGAGGATTCTTGGGAAAACACGCCCATTTGAATGCGGGTGCCGTTGGAAAAGTTACGTACGTAGGCATCACCCACAGCGTCCCGTGCCGACTCAAGGGACTGGGCACCGGTGTAGTCAGTGACCACGTAGTAGCTGGGGGCGGCCGCTGCCGGGGCGGCCTGGGTAATGGGGGCGGGCGGTGCTACGGCCGGGCGAGAGAGCGGCGCAGGCGGGGCGGCGGGGGCGGGGTTAGCGGCTAGGGGCTGGGGCGGCCGTGCGATCGGCGCGGGCGGTGCCACCCGCTGGGCCGGAGGGGCTGCCACCGGGGCGGTATTCACTCGGCTGGGTGCCACGGTCGTTTGGGGCGTCGTGGGTCTGGGTCTAGCGGCGGTGCCAGTGGCCGTGACCTCGGCTGCCCGCAGCACCTCTGAGCCGACCGGGGTGGACGTAGAGCCAGGTTCAACGGGGCGGCTAGGGGTGCCCAGGTTGCCGGGACGAGTCTCCCCTAGGGGCTGGCCGGTTACCGAAGTATCTTGGGTTACCGAGTTTGAACTGGAGGACGGCAGGGTGCTAATCCGGTTCAAATCGAGGGACTTAAATTCCTGTTCTGACAGATCCGGGCCGGGGGGCTCAAACCCGGAGTCTTCTTGTCCAACAGTACCGTCAGCCGCTACCGGGCCGTCTAGGGTATCTTCTTCGGTGGGGGTGGGAGCCGCTTGAAACCGGCGGGTGATGGGGTTATTGGTGAGATGCTGTACGGCCTCGGGGGAGGTAACCAGGTAGCCAAAGCCAGCACTGCTGATCAACAGCAGCAGCATGGCCCCAATTCCCAAAGGCGTCGTTAGTTGGCGCAGAAATGAGGGGGAATACTCAGTATCCTCAGGGGCCTGGGCCCCTGAGGGCAGGCTGCCTAGGAGAGCTTCCGTACTGTCTAGGTAGTCTTCAGGGGCGGCGCGGTAGGTGGTCAGGGTGCCGCCGTGGCTCAGGCGCACTTGGTTAATGGCAGTCTTGGGTGGGTAAGCCTGCACGGTTGGTTCTGAGGACTGGCCCAGCAACTCCTGGAGTCGGGCATTGGGGGGCAGCGCAGTAGCCCCCGGAGCCGCCGTTGCTGCGGTCGCAGACTTAAGCGCAATTAAATCCAAAGATTTTCGCTGCTGGCGCAATTGCGGCCGAGCCGGGGTGGGCGGCACGACAGTCGGGCTCGACTGGCTCTGGCGGTAGCGGTAGAGTTCGTCATCCAGGTTGAGATTGAGGCTCTCGATCGCCTGCTGTAGCCGTAGGTACGACTCACCTGAAGGGGCAAAACTCCCAGGCCTGGTGGATAGACCGGAGGGTAATGGCGTCATGGGTTACTATCTCCCTGGATATAGCACTGACTAATACTACTGATTTCTCCAGAGTTGGCAACTAGTTTATTGGCTTTAGAGGGTATTAATTGGCTTCGTCAGGAGTCAGGAGTCAGGAGTCGGTGGTAAGGAGATTTCTGGGAAATGAAGATACCCCCCTGTAGGGGCGCAAGGCTTGCGCCCTTTATGAGGAAGCAACGTTTGCTGGTATTTTTGTTGCTGGAATTGTCCTAACTAGTCACCCCCGACGCTGATGGGGGTGCCGACAATGTCTGCCCCGGTCAGGTCAGCGTTTAATAACGACGCTCCGGTGACATCGACAAAGTAGAGTGTGGCTTCGGTGAGGTTGGCCCAGTCAAGGGTGGCGTTTTGGAGTAGGGCGTTGGTCAAAAAGGCGCGGGTGAGGTTAGCGCCGGTCAGATCGGCGTGGCTGAGGTCGGCCCCTTCCAGATTGGCTTCTACTAGGTTGGCCCCCTGCAAGTTGGCATCGCGCAGGTCGGCTCCAATCAGATGGGCCTGGGTGAGATTAGCGCCCGATAGGTCGCAGCCCTGGCAGAGGTTGGTTTCTAGGAGCTGCTGGACGTGGGCCGGGTTTTCGGCTAGGGCGGGTGCTGCGATCGCAATGGGTATGGCGGCGACGGCACCGACAAGTAGGGTAAGTTTCATGGAGAGATCCTCCGGGATAAGTCAGTCATGCCAACGCTCCGGCTCAGAGGCAGGCGGTTGGCCATAGCTCACGATTGTCGTTTTAAGACGTGAGGGCTAGGCAGCGGCGATGGCCTCTGAGGGTTGGTCTGTGACCATCGCCGCTATAACCACTATATCGATGGCGTGGAGCGCTGTCATCGGCAGTAAGATAGGCTTTGCGCCTGAGCTACCCCTCGATCGTAGCTCCGTTTTAGGGCCAGGAGGGGGGGATCACCGTACTGTTAAAGAAACGATATCTACCCATGCTCACCCTAATTCACCAGCTCACCCCGGCCCAGATCGAACAGCTTCATCAGATGTATCTCAAGGAGTGGTGGAGTCAGGAGCGCGCCCTAGCCGACGTACCCACCCTGCTGAACAATACCGACCTACTCTTTGGCCTTTGGGACGATGAAGCGCAACAGCTAGCGGCCTTTGCGCGGGTGCTGACGGACTGGGTGTATCGGGCGATCCTATTCGATGTAATTGTGGCGACGGACTATCGCGGACGCGGCCTGGGGGCGACCCTGGTTGAGCACATTACCACTCACCCCCGGCTGGCTCAGGTGGAATGCATTCAGCTATTTTGCACCCCTGAAATGCGGCCTTTTTACCAAAAGTATGGGTTTGGCCAGGCCGAGCAGCTCTTGATGGTGCGCCCTCGGTAATCTGTCTGCGGCATCAGGCGGGTGTCTGCCGGAAAGCAGAGGGCCTGGAGGGCTGGAGAGGTAACTTATTTGCGCCAGGGGTACTAGTCTGTCTGGACACCGTAGGCGCGCAGGCGGGCTTTGAGCTGAGAAATTTCCTGACACATATCTAGCACCATGCTGGCTCCCACCCAGTTGAGCCCCAGGTCACGGCGCAGTCTGAGCATCTGGGCAATGCGGGCTAGATCGCGATCGCACAGTTTACGCTCCTGGGGCTCGACCAAGTTGAGGGTCACAAACCGCTCCACCAGGGTGACCGAAATGGCCATCAGTTCAGCGGTTTGTTCGTAGGTGTAGGCCTCGTCGTCAGCAGGGTTGGGAACTGGGTCCGCGGGCCAGAATTCAATATCTGGGGTACTCATAGGCGCATAGCCTCCAAATCGGCGTGGGGTTTTACGGTGCGGTTGGCGCGAATGGTCTCATAGCTGGTGCGTTCGAGATCGCTGAGCTGGTCCCCCTTGGGGGTGACAATTTTAATCGTCACCAGCAGGTCGGTGCGATCGCCCTTCTGAGTTCTCCAGCCCTTTTGGCGCAGGCGCAGGGTTTGGCCTGAGTTAATGCCCGCCGGAATCTTCAGCTTCACCAGCCCGTTGGGGGTAGGCACCTGCAATTCGCTGCCCAAGACGGCCTCATCGGGGGCAATTTTGACCTCACAGGTCAGGTTTTGCATCTCATCCAGGGCGAAAAAGGGATGGGGCTCGAGGTCAATGGTGAGGTACAAGGTCTCCCCGCTTTTGGGTGATCGGGTTGGTGCGGCCCTGGCCCTTGATGCGAATGCGGCTACCGGGCTTGGCCCCGGCAGGAATCCGCACCTTAAAGGGGGTTTCTCCCTCCAGGGAAAGTTCCTTGGTGACGCCATTGAACGCCTCGGCCAAGGTCAACACAAAGGCCGCTTCGGTATCGGGTTGCGAGGCGTAGCTGTGGTAGACCGAGCGGTAGCCCTGGTCAAAGTCGCTCTCGACATCGGGGGGCGCCGCGGTGGAGTAATACTGGTAGGCCGACGATCGCTGTTTGCCGCCCTGGCCATAGCGATGCAGCAGCTCATTGATAAAGTCGTCAAAGCCACCGTAGTTGCTGAACTCGCTCTCATCAAAGCCAGGCTCAGAGGCCACTCCACCCTCGGACGCTCTGCTGGCTTCGGCGTGCCGCCAGTACTGGCCGTAGCGATCGTACTTAGTCCGGTTTTCTGGGTCAGAGAGTACCTCGTAGGCTTCGTTGATCTCTTTGAACTTATCCTCAGCGGTCTTGTCGTCTGGGTTGAGGTCGGGGTGGTACTTGCGGGCCAGCTTGCGGTAGGTTTTCTTCAGGTCGTCTTGGCTAGCGGTTTTTTCGACTCCTAAGACTGCGTAGTAATCTTTAAACCCCTGGGTGGTCGGCATGGCTGACACCAATCCTATTCACGCTGTGGCGGAATGCTGCTTGGGCTCATCCTACCATTGCCCGCCTGGCTCTGCGGTGGGCCAGACCTACAGACAAAACTTCAAAGATTTCTGACCTGAAGCAACCTTTCGGCAAGGTACATGCTAGCTTAGCGATGATCCGTGTTTTCCCTGAGACTGCGAGACAAAGCTTAGTAAAGCAAGCCAAGAATTTATAGATTGATTTCTATGTTTACTACTTTTCTGCCCTATAGCAGTTCCCGATCTGATGCAGTGCAGCAAAAGCCCTGCCACATAAGCGTTCCAGCCATCTCAACGCACCTCACGCCAGCGAGAACTGCATATCCGTAAAGGTGGCCAAGCTGCTGCAACTCACCTACAAGCAGAATCGGAGCATTGCATCTAAGTTATGTCCTACGAGGGCACCTCGATTATGCGATAGGCACGTTCATGGATCTGACTCTCAAACCCCATCCAGCCCAAAACCGCTTCTATCGTCTCCGAACGATAGGCACTATCGCCCCAAATCGAGTCAGTGTCATTGTCCTCGTCCAATAACTGACCCAACACTTGACCATCCCAGACCGCCGCATCGGTCACCACATAGCGGCGAATCAACCGGTGCTCCGCGTCCATCTCGATGTGGTCTTTATAGCCAAAATAGCTTTTTCGTCCACCGCGCATCGCTGTCTTTCTGGGCTTGGCGATGGGGATTGTCCGCCCAACTCGCCGGAGTCTCACCCGCCTTGAACAGCACCACCACATCGGTCGGTTTACGCCCCGCTGGGCTCTTCCGCTCTTTCTCGTGGATCTGACTCAGCTTCGGGCGAAACGCTTCCCATGGAATCACTTGATTCAGCCGCACCAGTAAATCGTGCTTCTGATTCAGTTTCTCATAGCGGGCCAATAAGCCCGGAACGCTGTACTTGTCCATAGGAACCCCAGCGGCGAATTTGGTTTGTGGTCGTCTCGCCCAATCTCATTATAAGACTTTCCCAGGCGATTGTTCGAGGTGCCCTTTATTGCACTTAGGCTACTCAGGGCAATTTTAGGGGTGCTGTCGGTAGACATATTAACTCCAATGCCTTCTGAGTCCTAGGATGGGGCAGCTCCAGCCGGTAGGCGTGAAGGTGGTAGCCAATATCCCCCGGCACAGGCAACCCACCCTCCTCGGCGGGGTCAACCCTAAGGGGTAGCCCCCCCACGCCGTAGAGCGGATCGCCCACCAGGGGAAACCCCGCCGCCGCCAGGTGAATGCGAATTTGGTGGGGCCGCCCGGTGCGAATCGTGACCTCTACCAGCGTGGACTCTGGGCTGCGTTGGAGCACCCTACCGTCGCTATAGGCCGGCAACCCCTCCGCCCTCGCCCCATACACATACCCCAATACGGAATGATCGACCTTGCCAATGGGGGTGGTCAACGTAAACACATCCGGCAAATCGCTGGCCCCCACCAGCGCTCGGTAGGTCTTGCGAATGGGGTGGGGAGCAAGAGGATCGTGGGCCGTGGCCGTAGACTCTCGCAACTGACGACTGAGGACAGATCTGGCTAGGGGCGATCGCCCCAGCACCATCACCCCCGAGGTCCCCCGCCCCAGCCGATGCACCGGAATGGGCGGATTCTCTGGATAGCACAGCCTGAGCTGATGCAGCAGCGTATGGGTGAGAAAGCCACCACCGGGGAGTACGGGTAGGCCAGAGGGCTTGGCGATCGCCATTAAATCGTCATCCTCATACAGCACCTCAAACCCCAGAGGCGCATCCGGTTCCTCCCACGGTGGCCGGTGATAGGTTAACGTTTCCCCTGACTGTAGGCGATCGTCGGGGGCTAGAGAAATTCCGTTGTGGCGAATTTGGCCTGAGAGGATGCGATCGCGCCACTCCGCCCGACTAGAGTGACGGTAGTGGCTGGCATAGAAGTCGAGTACCGAGAGACCCGCGTCGGTTTTGGTGATGCGATCGGTGTAAACCCATCCTTGATTCATAGGAAACCCTAAATGTGGTGCATCGCTGCGCGGATGCACCCTACGCGTTGACTGGTTAAACCTCACCGCAGTTACCAGCAGGCCCATTCGCAAGACAGAGGTTTAAACCGGCCCACCGATCCATCCTTTCCGTTGGGTCCAGGGCGGCGGAACGGCCCTGGTCGAGTGGGGTCTGGGGACAATCGAAATGTCCCCAGCGGTAACCTTAGCTTGCCCCAGACAACTCCCGCCCACAATCATCTCAAAGGGTAATGGTACTGCCATAGAGCGGGTGGACAGTGCCTACCCTACGCTTTCGCGAGACACTGGTGGCCAGTGCCCACCCTACCCCCGATTTTGTCAGTATCCCCCGTTCAAAATTATCCGACGTTGGGCAAACAACCGTTTGCCCCTACGGTGGCAACCCCCTACACCAACCGCTTCACCCGCTCCTTCGCCTCCAGCCGCAGCTGCCGCACCCGCCGAAACAACTCCTCCCCCGTGTGAAGGTAGCTCTCTTCATAGCTCATCGTGAAGCGCTCCAGCTCATCGAGCCCATCCTCCAGCAGCCCCAGACAGTGGTAAACATCCGCCGCCACCCCCGCCGTACTCACCGGGTTCGCCATCGACTGAAACTTGCCCTGAGCCTGCCCCAGCCAAGTGCGCCCCTGCTCCAAATAGGCCATAAACCCCTCCATCAGCTCATCGTCAAAGGGGTCAGCCGACAGCTTACGAATCTCCGTCTTCAGCGGTGCCATAATCTTGCCCATCAGCCGATCCACCGGGCCATAGACCAGCTTGAGCCAGGCATCTTCCCGCGCCTCCGAGGACTGGGTGGCCTGGCGGGCATAGCGATACACCTCCTGCATCTCGGCGGTGCGCCTCGCCCGGCTGGCCGCACTCTCCACCGGGTCAGCAGCCCCTAGGCCCTGGCGCTGCTGATCGTAGACCGTGCGCCGCAGGGGGTCACCAATAATCTCGTAGGCCGTATTGATCCGCGCAATGCGATCGTGGGATGCCTGGCTACTCTGACTATCAGGATGATAGTGCTTGGCCAAACGGCGATAGGCCCGCTTAATCTCCGCCTGGGTCGCCGTCTCGTGGATTTCGAGGGTTTGGTAGTGGGTCTCGTTTGCCATAGGGACATTGTAAAAGAGACCTGCTACAGAGAGGGAGGGGGCGAGGCCAAGGCGGGCGACGGGAAAAATAGGGGCTATTGTGGAATGTCGGGCTGCGGGGCAACCAGGGAGGGCACGGGGGTTGGGGGTACGGGGCGGTTGGCGATCGCGGTACCCAGTAACACCAGCCCACAACCCAACCCCATCGAGGCCGTTACCGCTTCCCCCAGCCACAACACTCCCCACCCGATGGCAAACATCGGGATCAAATAGCCCACCGTCAGCGCTCGGGTTGAGCCCAGGTGGGCAATCAGGTGAAAGTACAGGAGGTAGGCCAGGGCCGTAGACAACAGCGCCAGGGCCACCAACGCCGCCATACTCTGGGGCAATGGCACGGCCTGGGGAACCGTAAAGGGCAGCAGCGGCAGCAGCACCAGCGCGGCTCCCACCAGGCTGCCCGTGGCAATTCACCAGGGCAGGCACCTCCGCCAGGTGACGGCGCACGTAGGGAGCGGCGATCGCATAGCAACAGGCCGCACCCAACCCAGCCACCACCGCAGGCCAAAAGCCTTCCGTCCTTAGGGCCGGTTGCCAACCCAGCAAAATCACCACCCCCATAAACCCCATCCCCAGGCCCACCAACTGACCGACCGAGTGACGCTCTTTAAGCCAGATCAGGGCAATGCCGGTGCCAAACAGAGGGGCCGTGGCATTCAAAATAGAGGTGAACCCCGCCGGTAGCCACAGGGTAGCGTAGGCCAACAGCACAAAGGGCAGTGCCGAGTTGAGCCCACCCACCACCAGCAAATGCCGCCAGTGGGCTAACCCGACCGACCAAAGCCCCTGCCGCAGCACCAGGGGTAGCAGCACCGCACCCGCCAGCACCAGCCGCAGCTCAATCAACCACACCGGCCCAAACTCCGGAGCCGCCACCCGCATCCAAAAAAACGACCCACCCCAGACGGCGGCCAACACCACAAACTCCACCACCGCATCCCAGCGTTTCATCATGGCGTCTCCCGACGGTATATCTGGTCAAAGTTCAAAATTCAAAATTCGCCTCAATGCCCCGGCATCCGGCCCTCACGCTCTAGCTCCAGCAGCAGCCGTTTGCGCCACAGTCCTCCACCATAGCCGGTGAGCGAGCCATCCTTGCCAATCACCCGGTGGCAGGGCAACAAAATGTTGATGCGGTTCATGGCATTGGCGCGGGCCACCGCCCGCATGGCCGTGGGTTGGCCAATGCGCTGGGCCAGGGCGTCGTAGGCGATGGTCTCACCGTGGGGAATGTGCAGGAGCGCATCCCAAACCCGGGTCTGAAAGGGAGTCCCTTCTAGCATCACGGGTACGGTAAAAGCGGTGCGCTCCCCGGCAAAATACTCCCCTAGCTCGAGTTTCAGAGTCGTCAGGTGGGGGTGACTCACCGGCAATACCGCGTGGCCAAACCGCTGGCACAGGGTCGCGTAGTTGCGCTCTAGCATCCGGCGATCGCTGTATTCCAGCAGGCATAGCCCCCCATCGACGGCCCCGGCCACCATCAGCCCCAGGGGGGTGTCCATCAGCTCTACGGCAATGTAGCGCTGGCTATCAGCCTGGCCCGGTGGTACCCCAAAGGTCTTGGCAAACGCCTCCCGAAAGCCGCTGTGGGAGTCGTACCCCTGGGCAAACACCACATCGTCGAGCGACTCACCGCTGTGAATTTGGGTAAAGGCCTCGGCCAGCCGCCGCGCCCGGCACCAGTCGGTAAAAGTCATGCCGTAGTGGTCTTTAAACCACTGCCGCGCCCGCTCGGGGGTGATGCCCAACTGTTGCCAGTCCTCTGCCGAGAGTTTTTGCTTGGTCGGGGTCTCGACTCGTGCCATCAGCTGGCTCACCCACGGGGGCGGCGGCTCTAGGCTGGCTTCGGGGCTGCATCGCTTACAGGGGCGGTACCCGGCCACCACGGCCTCCCGCAGCGACAGAAAGAATTCAACATTTTCCCGCTTCGGGCACGACGAGCAGGAGGGCCGACAAAAAATACCGGTGGTGCGTACCGCCACAAAAAACAGGCCATCGTAACTGGCATCTTTGCGGTAAAACGCGGCCTCCATTTCGGTTTCGGAGGGGGTAAAGCTCAAGGTCATCTGCATGGGTAGCGCCCAGTTCCTAGGGTCATTGTGTCAACCGGTGCGGTTGACGTCCACCGAAAAAACGATGGAGTCTTTCACCCCACCGCTCCAGGCTCAGCCCCCTGGGCCGCCGCCCCGTCCATGATCGCCCTATCCATGAAGGCTTGCCAGGTGGGGTTGGGCTGCCAGATCCGGTGCAGGTCGGTGCGGGCGACGGATGCATCGACGCCCTGGCGCAGAACACGGTAGAGGTAGACAAAGGCCGAGACCCGCATATTCATGGCGCAGTGGACCAGGGTTTTGTAATCGCGATTCCGCTCCATCACCTTAAAAAAGATGGCCAAATCCGTAGGGGTCGGCGCTTCCCACACCACAGGGATATGAAAGTAGGTCATGCCCAGGCTTTTGACCAGTTCTGCCTCGTGGAGGATGGCCTGGTCGGAGGTGGACAGGGCTAGGTTAACCACGACGGCGTAACCGGCCTGGGCGATCGCCTCAAACTGCTCTGCGGTGGGCTGTCCCGCCGTACCCAAGGTCGGCGACAGGGCCAGGTAGTTACAAATGGCGGACAACTCAGCAGCGGCCATGGCCAGATCTCTCGGTACTATGGAGAAAACTCAAAAAAACTCACCCTGGAGACTTAACCCATGGCTATGGTGGAATCTACCATGCTGCCCCTCGGTGCCGCTGCCCCGGCCTTTGCCCTGCCCAGTGTGGTGAGCGGCGAGATCATTACCCTCGACACCTTTGCCGATGATCCCGCTCTGCTGGTGATGTTTATTTGCCGCCATTGTCCCTTTGTCAAGCATGTGGAGCAAGAGCTGGCCCGCATCGGCAAAGACTACATCTCTCAAGGGTTAGGCATTGTAGCGATCAGCGCCAACAGCCTGCAAACCCATCCCCAGGACGGGCCAGAGCACCTCAAGACCCAGGCCGAGGAGGTGGGCTTCACCTTTCCCTACTGTTTTGACGAAACCCAGGCCGTCGCCAAGGCCTACACCGCCGCCTGCACCCCCGATTTCTTTGTGTTTGACCAGGCCAAAACTCTCGTTTACCGAGGCCAGCTCGACGACAGCCGACCCAGCAACGGTGTGCCAGTCACTGGCCAAGACCTGCGCGTGGCGCTAGATGCCGTCCTGGCCGGGCAGGCTATGACGGGCCCTCAAAAACCCAGCGTGGGCTGCAACATCAAGTGGGCCCCCGGTAATGCCCCGACCTACTTTGGGTAGCCGCCCCCTTGGGAAAACGCTTGTAGCAGTGCCATGGCGGCCTCAGCCTGGGCTGCGGGTACAAACAAGTGGTCATGGTAAAAGGCCGAGACCGGGTTGACGCTAATGCCGTGGCTGGCTAGTTGGGTGGCGATCGCCGCCAAAAAGCCCACCGCCTCTAGGCTAGAGTGAACGGTGAGGGTGATCAGAGCAAGGATGGCCCCATAGGATAGACCTGCGGCATCGGCCTGGGGGCGGGGCAAAATTAGGGTTAGTCCTTCCTCTTCTTTGAAGTAGCCGATGGGCTCAAGGCTGGGGTCATAGCCGCCTGCATGGGGAAGGCTGCAAAAAGCATAGTCGCCTGGGTGAAGGACTGGCTGCATGGTGGTGAGCAATGTGCTGAGGTTCGTTTCTCCAGCCATGGGGTTCTACCTCCTGGGTTGCTAATTTCTGGGCAATGGGGTGATTGCCACCCAAGAAAATTCTCCATCAAGAGTGTAAGACTGTGTGGGCTAAAGTGTTCGATCGCATGCCGCCAGCATGATATACGCCAGGCGTGGGTCTTTGCGATCGCGAGAGGGGATTGTCGGGCCACGGGTGGGGCGTGGGTCTTTGCGATCGCGAG
>Ga0169931_10002735_pt1 | contig 28453 bp, 29 predicted proteins | sample Kivu_15m_20L_FD_129675 | JGI IMG/M metagenome (GOLD analysis project Ga0169931, IMG submission 129675) | Freshwater microbial communities from Lake Kivu, Western Province, Rwanda to study Microbial Dark Matter (Phase II) - Kivu_15m_20L... | ecosystem: Environmental > Aquatic > Freshwater > Lake...
CTAGTATCCGGCCATGACCGACGCTGGCGGTTCGACCGGGCGCGAGGCTGCCCAAGCGCCCACCCCGACGCGACGCGCCGCCGGCTGGGCGGTGCATGCCCTGACCGCGAGCGGGGCGTTCCTGGGCCTGCTCTCGATGCTGGAGATCGTGCGCGGCGATGCCCGCGGCGCGCTGCTCTGGCTGGGCGTGGCTCTGGCCATCGATGGCCTCGATGGCCCGATGGCGCGGCGCCTGCGCATCCGCGACGTCATCCCCAAGGTCGACGGCGCCGTGCTCGACCTCGTGGTCGACTACCTCACCTACGTCCTGGTGCCGGCGATCTTCATCTACTGGTTCGCACTGCTCCCGCCGGACTGGAGCCTCGCCGGTGCCGGGTTCATCCTCGTCACGTCGCTCTACTGCTTCGCCAACATCGAGATGAAGACCGCCGACAACTACTTCGTCGGCTTCCCGGCGATCTGGAACGTCGTGGCGCTCTACATGTGGGTGCTCGACAGCCCGCCCGTGATCAACGCCTTCGTGGTGCTCGTGCTCGGCATCCTGACCTTTGTCCCGGTGAAGTTCGTCCACCCGATCCGCGTGCGCGACCGACGCGAGATCACCTATTCGGCGATCCTCGCCTGGGCCGCCTGCAGCCTGGGCATCGTGCTCCTCGACAGGCAGTCGCCCTGGCTCCTCTGGCTGCTCTGGCCCTGGCTTGGCGCCTCGGCCTGGCTCGCCTTCGTCAGCCTGCGGCGGACCTTCATGGGGGCCGACGCCGCTGGCTGATCAGCGTTCGTGGAACGCGCTGGCCAGCGAGGCGTAGATCGGCGTCAGCAGGTACTCGAGGACGGAGCGGCTGCCCAGCCTGATGTCCGCCTGCAGCACCATGCCGGGCAGGAGCGGATTGCGCTCGGGCGCGTCGCCGACGCCCGGCTTCTCGAAGGTCACGAAGCCCCGGTAGAAGACCTGGCCGTCGCCCTCCTGGAACGTGCTCGCGGAGATGCCGCTCAGCGTGCCGGCGACGACCCCGTAGCGCGCGAAGTCGTAGGTCGAGACCTTCGCCGTCACGTCCTGGCCGACGCGCACGTGGCCGATGTCGCGCGGCGAGATCTTCACCTCGGCGATAAGCCCGTCGTCGATCGGCACCACCTCGGTGACCTGCGCGCCCGGCGGCACGACGCCGCCGATCGTGCGGAAGCGGAGGTCCTTGACGACGCCGCGCACCGGCGAGCGGATCTCGAGCCGGGCGACGCGGTCGGCCGCGCGCGCGATGCCCTCGCGTACCTGCGCGAGCTCGGCCGACAGCCTGCCCATCTCGGCGAGCGAGTCGCTCGCGAGCCGGGCCTCGGTCTCGACAAGCCTCGCCTCGGCCTCGGCGATCGCCTCCTCGGCGCGACGCATGTTCGTCACGGCCTGTGCCACCTCGCCCCGCAGCCGCACGGATTCGCGCTCGGTCTCCAGGTAGAGCAGGCGCGAGACCAGCCCCGCCTTCAGGAGCTTCAGGCGCATCTCGAGCGTCTCGCCGATGATCTCGGCCTGGCGCACGAGCGCCGCGTGCTGGGCCTTGAGCGTCGCGAGCTCGGCGCGGCGCGTGGCCACCTGGCGCTCGAGCACCTCGCGCTGCGTCTCGCGGGCGCGGATCTGGGTCTGCAGCACGGCCTCCTGGTCGATGACCAGCTGCGGCGCGCCCGAAAGCTGCGCCGGCCTGCGCTCGGCGAAGGCGCGCAGTCGCTCGACCTGGAGCGAGAGCCCGCTCTCCCGCGCGCGCAGTTGGTCGAGCTCGGCCTGCATGCCCGTGGGGTCAAGCCGGAGGATGACCTCGTTGCGCTCGACCAGCTTGCCCTCGGGCACGCGGATCTCGCGCACGATGCCGCCCTCGAGGTGCTGGATCGACTGCACCATCGACACGGGGACGACCTGGCCGGTCGCCATCGCGACCTTCTCGACCTGCGTCATGCTCGACCAGAGCGTCACCATGGCGAAGAGCGTGACGCCGACGAGGATGGTGAGCATGGCGCCGCGCGGCGGCTTGCCCTCCTCGAGCGCGATCGCCTGCGACAGGAAGCGCATCTGGCCGCGCGGCGGCGGGCCGCGCCGTCCGCGGCGCTGCGGTGCATGGACTGCCGTGCTCATCGTCCGCTTCCCTTCATCATCATCCCCAGGAACTCCGCCGCCGGCATCTCGCGCGCCACGCGCCCTTCCTGGAGGACCACCACGCGATCGCAGAGCCGCATGTGGCTCGGGCGATGCGTCACCATCACGACCGTCCGGCTGCCGCGCAGGCGCGGCAGGAGCGCGCGCAGCGCGGCGTCGCCGCGCTCGTCGAAGGACTGGCCCGGCTCGTCGAGCAGGAGGACCGGCGCGCGCGAAAGCAGGGCGCGCGCGAGGGCGAGGCGCTGCAGCAGGCCCGTCGGGAGCTTGGCCGTGCGCTGGTCGCCCAGCTTGGTGTCGAGGCCGTTGCGCAGCGCCATCACCTCGTCGAGGGCGCCCGCGTCGGACAGCGCCGCGCGCATCGACTCGTCCGACGCGAGCGGGTCGGCGAGGCGCAGGTTCTGCTCGATCGTCCCGTGGAAGAAATGGCAGGCCTGCGGCAGGTAGGAGACGGCGCCCTGCAGGTCGCCGGGCGCGAGCTGGCGGATGTCGACACCGTCGATGGTCACGGCACCGGACTGCGGCTGGTAGGCGCCGGCGAGGATGCGCAGCAGCGTCGACTTGCCCGAGCCGCTTGCGCCCACGATCGCGACGACCTCGCCGGCCTTCGCCGAGAAGTCGGTCGCCATGATCGCGGGATCGCCCTCGGCCCGGTAGCGATGGCTGACGCGCGACGCGCGCAGGTCGCCGCGGAACCGGCGCCCGGCCAGGGAAGGCTGGCGCGGCTGCGCCGGCGCGCGCGCCGGCTTCAGGCGCATCAGCGCATCGACGTGGGAGAGGGTGCGCAGCACCTGCTCCGCCCGCGGCAGCAGCACCAGCATCGCCTGCAGGGGCGAGGTGACGCGCCAGAGTATGGCCATCGTCGCCACCAGCGCGCCGATCGTCATCGACCCCGCGAGGACGCGGCCGATCCCGAGGGCGAGGCACGCGACGGCGGCGGCGAGCACGACGAGCTGGCTCGTGGTCTGCAGCAGCAGCGACAGGCGCTGGGAGCGGTCGCCGAGCGCGGCCGCCTCCGCCGAGACGTTGCGGTAGCGCCCGAGCCAGACGCCCTCGGCGCCCGCGTGGCGGATCGCGGCCATGCCGCCGAGCATCTCCACGAGGAAGGACTGGCGCTGCGCGCGGGCGCGCGAAGCGGCGGCGATCGCGCGGTTCACCGGACCGAGCGCGAGCCATCCGGCCAGGACGAAGACCAGCAGCACGGCGAGCGGCACGAGCGCGAGCGGGCCAGCCACCCAGGCCAGCGCCACGATCGCGATCACCACGAACGGGATCTCGAGGAGCAGCTGCGCCAGGGGACCGGTGAAGAACTCGCGGATCCCCTCGAACTCGCGCAGCCGCGCGACCTGGACACCCACGGCGACGTTCTCCGTCATCGAGAGCGGCAGCGCGAGCAGCTGGCGCAGCGTCGCCGCGCCGACCAGGCGGTCGATCCGGGCGGCGACATAGGCGACCGCCCTGGCGCGCAGCGCGCGCAGCGCGGCGTCGCAGGCGAACAGCGCGAGGAGTCCGGCGCAGAGATGGAGGAGGAAGTCGGTCGCGCGGGTCGCGATGACCTTGTCGTAGACCAGGATCGCCGCGAGCGAGCCGGCGAGCGTGACCGCGTCGACCAGCAGCGTGGTCGCCGCGAGCTGCCAGAACAGCGGGCGGAAGCGCGCGGCGAGCGCGCGCATGAAGCGCGGCTCGTCCGCCGGGACTTCGGCGCGCAGGCGCGGCGCCACGATGTAGGCCGTGCCACGCAGGGCGCCGACGCCGATCTCCGCCGCCTCGCCGGACCCCGGCGAGAGCACGAGCGCGCGGTTGCCGCGCGGCTCGACGACGACCATCGGCCGGCCGTCGCGCGACACGAAGAGGCAGGGCGCGAGGCCGGGATCTAGCTCGGAGAGCCTGATCTCGAGCGGCATCGTCGGGAAGCCGAGATCGGCGAGCACGCCACGCAGCTCGACGAGGTCGAGGTCCTGCGCGAGATGGGGGAGCGCCTCGCTCACCCGCCTGCGCCCGCCCTTGAAGCCGAGCGCGTCGAGGAACGGGACGAGGCACGCCGCGAAGGGCGAGACGGAGCTCATGTCCCCCACCCCGTCCCGGCGCAGCGCCTCGGCCAGCGGCTCCGCGAGCCGCATCGCGGAAGGACCGGTCCCGGCGATCTCCACCCTGCCCGCGCTCATGCCGCACTCCCCGCGCCGCGATGCGCGCCAGGCGCCGGATCCCAGGGGGCGAGCACGCCGCCATCGAGGCGGAAGCTGCGGTCGGCGAGCGCCAGGAGCGAGGGCCTGTAGGTGACCATGACCACCGTCACGCTGCCCTTGAGCCGGCGCAGCATCTGCTGCAGGCGCGTGTCGCTCTCCTGGTCGAAGGCCATGTTGGCCTCGTCGAAGAGCACGATGCGTGGACGGGTGACCAGGGCACGCACGAGCGAGATGGCCTGGCGTATGCCGGCGGGCAGCTGGTCGTGGGTGGAGGAATCGATCCGGGTCTCGTAGCCGCCGGGCAGGCGCGACACGAAGCCGTCGATCCCGAGCTCGGCTGCCAGGCGCAACGCCTCCTCGGCGTGCTCGGGCCCGCGGAACATCGTCAGGTTCTCGAGGATGGTGCCCTCGAACAGCGTGGAGACCTGCGGCAGGTAGTTGACCGCCGTGGAGAAGCTCGCCCGGTCGACGCCCGCCAGCGGCTGGCCGTCGATGAGGACGCGGCCATGGTCGGGGACCAGGGCGCCGCAGGCCAGCTGCAGCAGCGTCGACTTGCCCGAGCCGTTGCCGCCGGCGATGCCGACCAGCTCGCCCGGCGCGACGTCGAGCGTGACGCCGCGGACCACCGGGCTGCGGACGTCGTAGGCGAAGTGCACGTCCTCGAGCGTGAGGCACCCCTCGGCGACGGCGAGCGCGTCGCCGCCATAGCCGGTCTCGAGCGGCGTCTCGAACAGCGCCTCGAGGCGCTCGTGGGCGACGCGTATCGCCTGCAGATGGGTCCAGATCCCGACGGCGCGGATCAGGGGCTGCAGGGCACGGCCGGCGAGCATCGTGCATGCGGCGAGGCCACCGATGGTGAGGTCCTCCGAGAGCACGAGCAGGCTGCCACCCGCGGCCACCGCGAAGGACGTGACCTGCATGAACCCGGCGCCGATGCCCTGCGCGACGCCGCTCAGGAGCGAGGTGCGGAAGACGGTGCGCGACACCGCGTCCATGAGCCGCTCGTAGCGGCGCATCATCAGCGCCTCCATCCCGAGGGCCTTGGCCGTGTGGATCCCCGCGAGCAGCTCGATGATGAAGTTCATCCTGCGGTCGTCGATCGCCGCCCGCTCGGAGAGGGCGGCGCGCAGGCGCCTTCCAGCGACGAAGGCGCAGGCACCGAACAGCAGCAGCGCGAGCAGCGGCACGGCGACGAGGGGGCCGGCGATGAGGTGGACGAGCAGGAGGAAGAGCAGCGCGAAGGGAAGATCCACGAACACGACGGGCCCGTGGTTCGCGTAGAAGTCGCGCAACTGGTCGACCGCCGCGAGCCGGTCGAGGCTGACGCCCACGGGCGCCATGTCGGTGATCGACTGGTCGGCATGGAGGAGGCGCTCGACCGCCGCGTTGCCGACGCGGAACTCGTAGCGCGCGCCGGCCCATCCGGCGATCGCGGCGCGCGCGGTGCGCAGCAGCGCATCGAGCGCGAAGGCGAGGCCGAGGCCGACGACAAGAAGCGCGAGCGTGTCCACCGACTGGTTGGGGATGACGCGGTCGTAGACCTGCAGCAGCACGACGGGAAGCGCGAGGGAGAGCAGGTTTATGACGATGGTCGCCGACAGCACCGGCGGCGACAGGATGAGGCGCAAGCCTTCGCGCGCGGGCCTGTCGACGGGCCGACGACCGCGCGCGCGCCGACGCGACATGACGCGCGACGCCGTCACGATGCGAGCCCCGCCGCGGTCGCCATGCGACCGCCGGACGCCGGGATCCTATGCCGGTCCATCGACCACAGGGTCCACGAACGCACTTGATATTTGGTTAACGAGACGCCGATCCGACAGAAAACAAGGCGGATTCGGGCCGTGGCTGCCTCGCGATCCAGCTATCCCGGGCAGCGCTTCCAGGCCTGAAAGCTCCGGCCATCGGCGACGCGGCCGTCGAGGACGACGCCCGCGGAGGCGAGTTCGCCATCCTTGACCATGCGCCATCGCAGTTCCTGCCGGGGTGTCCCTTCCATGCGCACGACGATCACGTCGCCGTCGCGCTCGTAGCCGGGCTTCCGCCAGCCGCCGAGCGGATTGTTGCCGACCAGCAGTCCCGCGCGCTCGGCCGAGAACGACCACACGTAGCGATTGTCCTGACAATCGCCCGGATCGACCGCCCAGCGACCGGCAAGCGCCTCCGACGGGCCTGGCTCCGCCGCCTGCTGCGCCGCCACCGCCGATGTCCCCGCGACGAAGGCGAGGATCAGCAGGACGGTGGACGCCGGGCGCCGGGGATCGGCTATCCTGCCCGCCTGTTCATCCATGGCGCGGACCGCGTTCCGCCCCGGTTCCCGCATGCACCCCGCCCGCTCCATCGCCGCAGCCCTCCTCGCCTTCACGCTGGCCGCGCCGGTGGGCGCGGTCGAGAACCAGCAGCCGACGCCACTGCCGGACGTGGCGCTGGCCGACGCGGCGCGCGCTCGTCCCTTCCCGCAGGTCTTCGGCGCCAGCGAGACGGCCGGCAGCAGCCTTGCCGCCTTCCGGCGCTGGGGCGGCGTGCTCGAGCGCAGCATCCACGAGTGGATCGGCTACGGCGACCCCTGCTCCGCCAGGCTGGCCGGGAAATGCACGACCGGCGAATGGCGCCAGCTCGTGGCGCGCCTGTCCGACAGGCCCCGTCGCGAGCGCATCGACCGGGTCAACGCGTTCTTCAACCGCATCCCCTACGTCGTCGACGCGTCGAACTGGGGCATCGCCGACTACTGGGCGACGCCGCTGCAGTTCATGTCGCGCGCGGGCGACTGCGAGGACTACGCGATCGCCAAGTACGTCACCCTGCGCCAACTCGGCTTCGCAAGCGACGAGATGCGCATCGTCGTCCTCGACGACACGAACCTGCGCGTACCCCATGCGATCCTCACGGTCGCGGACGGCGACCGGCTGCTGGTGCTCGACAACCAGATCCCGGACGTCGTCGATTCGAAGCGCATCCTCCATTACAAGGCCATCTACTCGATCAACGAGAACCGCTGGTGGCTGCACAAGAAGTGACACGGGGGCTCAGATCACGAGGCCGCCGTTCACGTGCAGCGCCTGGCCGGTGACGTAGGCCGCCGCCGGGGAACACAGGAAGCCGATCGCCGCCGCCACCTCCTCGGGCTGGCCGACGCGGCCGAGCGGTATGCGCGCGAGGCTCGCGCGCCATTGCTCCGGCGTCATCGCGCTCACCGTGCCCGCGTCCTTGGCGATCGCGCCCGGCACCACGCAGTTCACGGTGATGCGCTGCGGGGCCAGCTCGATCGCGACCGCCCGCACCATGCCCTCCAGCCCGCCCTTGGCCGCCGCCGAGGCAAGGAAGACGGGCGCGTCGGTGCGGAAGCTGTGCGCGACGAAGGACCCTACGGCGACGACGCGCGGGTCCGAGCCGGCGGCCAGCGGCGCGCGCGCCGCGCGGGCCAGCCGCAGGAAGCCGGTACCGATGACGCGAAGCGATTCCTCGAAGCGTTCGGGCGAAAGGTCGTCGAGCCTGGTCCGGTCGGCATAGCCGGCATTCGCGACCAGGACGTCCAGCCCGCCGAAGCGATCGACGGCGGTGGCGACCAGAGCCTCGGCCGTGCCGGGCTCCGCGAGGTCGCCCATCGCGACGACCGCCTCGGCGCCGCGCCCGCGCAGGTCGGCGGCGACGCGCTCGGCGCCCTGGGCATTCGCGCGCGCATGCACGACGAAGGCGGTGCCGGGACCTGCGAGCAGCCGGCAGGTCGCCGCGCCTATCCCGCTCGACGACCCTGTGACGAGATGGCGTCGCACGCGTCCGGCCCTCCTGGCGCCACGAGGCCGGGCGATGGCGCCGGTCCGTGCATCCGCCGGCAGATTGCGACGGACCCGGCCGCAGACGGTAGCGTTTTCCGCTGCGCTGCGCCGCGCCGCGGCGCCGTCGCGTCCCTGGTCCCGGCTGCCGGACTCGAACCGGCACGGCCATGGGCCTTTGAATTTTAAGTTCAATGCGTCTACCGATTCCGCCAAGCCGGGGACGGGACGCGGCGACACTAGATCGCGGCGCTGGCCGCGTCCAAGGCGGCCTCAGTCGAGGCCGATCGCCTCGGAGACGTCCGCGCCATCGAGGCACATGCCCTCGATGCGCGCGCCGGCGAAGGACGCGCGGCGCAGCTGGGCGCCGGAGAAGTCCGCGCCGCGCAGGTCCGCGCCCGCGAAGCTCGCCCCGTTCAGCCGCGCGCCGCGCAGCAGGCAGCCCTGCAGCATCGCGCCGTCGAAGCGCGCGCGCTCCACGCGCGACGGCACGCGCCGACCGCCATGGTCGACCAGGTCGAGCGGAGAGAGATCGGCGTCGGAGAGGTCGGCGCCGGACAGCGTGGCGCGGGAGAGGTTCACCCCGCGCATGTCGGCCTTGACGAGCCGCACGCCGCGCAGGTCGGCATGCGACAGGTCGCACATCGCCAGCTGCGCGCCGGCGAGGTCGGAATCGCGAAGAACGACATGCGCCATGAGCGCCGCGCCGAGCTCCGCGCCCCGCAGCTCCCGGCGCAGCAGCACGGCGCGCGACAGGTCCGCGCGCGCGCCGTCGCGCCCGCCGCTTTGCATCCAGTCGCGATGCGCGGCGAGGATCTCCGGCAGGCGCGCGACGAGGGCCTCGTCGCTGCGCGCGAGGTTCGTGTCGCGCAGCTCGGCGGCCTCGTAGGCCTCCGCGTCGACGATCGCGCCGGAGAGGTCGGCGCCCTTGAAGTTGGCGCCCGCGAAGACGACGCCGCTCAGGTTGGCCTCGCGCAGCGACGCGCCGGAGAAATCCCCGCCGGCCAGGTCCGCGCCGGAGAGGATCGCGCCGGACAGGACCGCGTTGCGCATGTCAGCCCTGGCGAGGCTGGTGCCACGCAGGTCCGCGTCGGTCAGGTCGGTCTGCAGCGCCATGACGCTGGCGAGGCGCGCGTTCATGACCCGGGCGCGATGCATGGTCGCGCGGGTGAGCTCGGTCGGCGCCGGGGGCAGCTGCGTCGCCGGGCTGCCCGCGCCGCCGCGCAGTATGGCCGCCTCGCGCATGTCAGCGTCGACGAGGATGGCATCGGCGAGGTCGGCGCCACGCAGGCAGGCAGCGCGCAGGTCGACGCCGGTCAGGTCGGCGCCATCGAGGCGCGCCATGCGAAGATCGGCGCCGGTCAGGTCGGCGCCGGAGAGGCGCGCCTGCCCCAGCCGCCCATACGCGAAGCGCGCGCCGGCGAGGCGCGCGTGGCGCAGGTCGATCCCCGTGAGGTCGAGTTCGCCCAGATCGGCATGCGAAAGGTCGGCGCGCTCGCCATGGGCGTCGCCGCGCAGGAAGCGCTGGTGCATGTCGACCTGGCGCGCGAGCTGGCCGGGCGTCAACCGCCTCCAGTCCGTCCTGCGCTCCTCGGGCTGCATTCCCATCCGCGATGTTCCTGTCCGCAATCCGGTGGCCGTGGGCGCCACCCGTCTTCCGAGCTTGCGCGGGCCGACGTTAAAGGGACGTTAAGGCCCGGGCTCCCGGGGTGGGTCCTCGCTCGGCTGCCCGCCGAGGCGAAGCATCATCTCCCGCACCTGCCCGGCCGCCGTGGCCAGGCTGGCAGCGTCGATCCCGCGCAGCACGATCGCGGCACCCGCCTTGCCCATGCGCATGTACGGGTAGCTGCCGATCTCGATGTCCCCATGCGCCGCCTGGATGGCGGCCAGCCCGGCGGCCATCAGTCCCTCCGGAAGGTCGCAATTCAGCGTGCGGGACAGCATTGGCGGGCCTCCGGCGAGCTGCCCGCGCAAGCCGGCGAACATCGCCTGCATGATGGTCGGCACGCCCGCCATCACGTGCACGTTCCCGATGCGGAAGCCCGGCGCCTTGCTGACCGGATTGTCGATCAGGACCGCGCCCTCGGGGATATTGGCCATGCGCAGCCTCGCCTCGTTCAGGTCGGCGGGGTTGGCGTAGTGGGCGGCAAGGCGGCGGACGGCCTCGGGATTGCGCGCCAGGGGCACCCCGAAGGCGCGGGCGACACAGGCCGAAGTGATGTCGTCATGCGTCGGACCTATACCTCCAGTTGTAAATACATAGTCGTATTTCGCCCTGAGGGCATCGAGCGCCGCGACGATCTCCGCCTCGACGTCCGGCACCACGCGCGCCTCGCGCAGCCGGATCCCGATCTTCCCGAGTTCGGTCGCCAGCCACTGGGTATTGGTGTCGCGCGTCCGGCCCGAGAGGATCTCGTTGCCGACCACGAGCACCGCCGCCGTCACCGTCCCCGCTTCCATGCCACCCGCGTCCCCGTTGTCCGCCATCGCGCGATCATAGACCCTGCGACGCATGACGCCAGAACCCCGGAGCCGCAGGCCATGGTCGCCCAGCTGAGGTTGCGCACGCGCGTTGCGGTCGCCGACGCACTGCGCGCGGGCGGCGGCGCGGCCGAGCGCGCCCGGGCCGCCCACCAGGCTGCCTGCGAGGCCTTCGAGGACGCCTGGGACGCCGCGCGCCCGGAGGTCGAGCGCGCGGGGGCGATCGCCTGCGCCGCGGGTTGCTCCGCCTGCTGCCACCAGCACGTCGCGGTCTCCGCGATCGAGGCCGTCGCCGTCGCCACGGCGATCGCCGGCACGCCGCTCGACGCGCGCGCGCGCGCCGCCGACGCCGCGATCGGCGCGCGCGACGCGCCGGCCCGTCGACGCGCGCGCATCCCCTGCCCGTTCCTCGAGCCGGACGGGCGCTGCGCGATCCATCCCGCGCGGCCGCTGCGCTGCCGCGGCGTCCACGGGCGCGACGCCGCTCTTTGCCGGGCGCAGACCGACGACCCGGACGCGGCCGACGCCGAACGCAGGACGCGCAGCGGCGAGCACCCCGCCTTCCCGCTCGCGCCGGTGCGCCTCGCCGACGCCGTCCTCGCCGGGCTCGCCGAGGCGGGCGCCGAGCGGGGAATCGCCGACGACACGCTCGAGCTGGTCCGCGCCGTCGCGCTCCTGCTCGAGGAGCCCGGGCGAGCGGAGGCGACGATGGCAGGCGCCGACGACCTCGCGGCGGCGCGCCTCGACGTGGCGCGTCGCCCGCCGGTGGCGAGCGCCTGAGCGCGCCTCTATATTCGCGCGCATGATGGAAGACGCGACGATCGGCTACGCCGAGGCCGACACCGACGGACAACGGGTCAAGCTGCACGCCGAGCCGCATTTCGAGGCCATGCGGCGCGCCGGCCGCCTCGCGGCCGAGACCCTCGACATGATCGGCCCGCACGTGCGCGCGGGCGTCTCGACCGGCGACCTGGACCGCATCTGCCACGACTACATCGTCGAGCGCGGCGCGATCCCCGCGCCGCTCGGCTATCGCGGCTTCCCGAAGTCGATCTGCACCTCGGTCAACCACGTCGTCTGCCACGGCATCCCCGGCGACAAGCGCCTGGTCGACGGCGACATCCTCAACATCGACGTGACCGTGATCGTCGACGGCTGGCACGGCGACACCAGCCGCATGTTCCATGTCGGCGACGTCGGCGTGCGGGCGCGCCGCCTCTGCGACGTCACCTACGAGGCGATGATGGCGGGCATCGACGTCGTCCGCCCCGGCGCGACGCTCGGCGACGTCGCGCGCGCCATCCAGGGACATGCCGAGAGCAACCGGTTCTCGGTCGTGCGCGATTTCTGCGGCCACGGCCTCGGCCGCGTCTTCCACGACGCGCCCTCGGTCCTGCACTACCACGACCGCCAGAACCCGCTGATGTCGATGGTGCTGCGCCCCGGCATGTTCTTCACCATCGAGCCGATGATCAACGCGGGCGACTGGCGCGTGAAGCTGCTGAGCGACGGCTGGACGGCGGTCACGCGCGACCGCTCGCTCTCCGCCCAGTTCGAGCACTCGATCGGCGTCACGGAGACGGGCTTCGAGGTCTTCACCGCCTCCCCCGCCGGGCTACACCGTCCGCCCTATACGGCCTAAGCCGGCCACCGCGCCTATCCTCGCCCCCGGAGGGGCGATGGACATCGACGACGCAGGGCCGGACGCGCCGCAGGCCGCGCCGGGACAATCCGGCATGGGCGACGTCGCCGGCCATCGCGCACGGCTGCGCGAGCGCTTCCGGCGTGGCGACGGCGCGGCGCTCGGGGACCAGGACCTGCTCGAGGCGCTTCTCTTCGTCATCCCGCGGCGGGACGTGAGGCCGATCGCGCGCGCGCTGGTCGCGCGCTTCGGCAGCTTCGCGGGCGCCATCTCGGCGCCGCGCGCCGCGCTGCGGGGCATCCCGGGCCTCGGCGAGACGGCGATCGACGCGCTCAAGCTCTCCCGCGAGGCGGCGCTTCGCCTCGCGCGCGAGGAGGTGATGGACCGCCCGGTCCTCTCGTCCTGGGACAAGGTGCTGGCCTATGCGCGCGCGGAGCTCGCGCACGGCGACACCGAGCGCTTCTTCGTCATGTTCCTCGACCGCCGCAACGCGCTGATCGCGGCGGAGGAACGCGGGCGCGGCACGGTCGACCACGCGCCGGTCTACCCGCGCGAGGTCGTGCGCCGCGCGCTGGAGCTCGGCGCGTGCGCGCTGATCCTGCTCCACAACCATCCGTCCGGCGACACGACGCCGTCGCGCGCGGACATCGACATGACGCGCGACGTCGCGCGGGCCTGCGCGGCGGTCGGCATCGGCGTGCACGACCACATCGTCGTCGGCCGCGGCGGCCATGCGAGCCTGCGCGCCCTCGGCTTGATGTGACGGCGGCATGGCGTATGCTCCGCGCGATCCTGCAGGAAGGCGCGGAGGCGGCATGCAACACGGCAAGGACCACGGCCGGGAGGACGCGCACGCGGAGGACCCGCCGGTCGCCGCGCGCGTCAAGGCGCTGGAGGCGATCCTGCTCGAGAAGGGCCTCGTCGATCGCGCGGCGCTCGACGCCTATGTCGACACCTACGAGAACAAGGTCGGGCCACGCAACGGCGCGCGGGTCGTCGCGAAGGCCTGGACCGACCCGGCCTATCTCGACTGGCTTCGGCGCGACGCCAGCGCGGCCATCGCCTCGCTCGGCTACGTGGGTCGCCAAGGCGAGCACATGCGTGTCGTCGAGAACGGCCCGGGCCTGCACAACCTCGTCGTCTGCACGCTCTGCTCCTGCTACCCGTGGCCGGTGCTCGGCCTGCCGCCCGCCTGGTACAAGTCGGCGCCCTATCGCTCGCGCGCGGTCATCGACCCGCGCGGCGTGATGCGCGAGTTCGGCCTCGAACTCGGCGAGGACATCGAGGTCCGGGTCTGGGACTCGACCGCGGAGATCCGCTACCTCGTGCTGCCGGAGCGTCCCGCCGGCACGGTGGGCTGGAGCGAGGAGCGCCTCGCCGCCCTCGTGACCCGCGACGCGATGATCGGCGTCACGAAGGCGCTGTCGCCATGAATGGCGGGCACGACCTCGGCGGCATGCATGGCCTCGGGCCCGTGGCGCCCGAGCGCGACGAGCCCGTCTTCCACGCCGACTGGGAGCGCCGCGCCTTCGCGCTCACGCTCGCGATGGGCGCGCATGGCCGCTGGCACCTGGACCGCTCGCGCTTCGTGGGCGAGGACCGGCATCCGGTCGACTACCTCTCCTCGAGCTACTACGAGCTCTGGGTGAAGGCGCTGGAGCGCCTCGCCGGCGAGGAAGGCTTCCTCGTGCCCGGCGAGGTCGAGGCGGGTCGCGCCCTCGCCACGCCGCCCGCCCATGCGAAGCCGGCCGTGCGCGCGGAGGACGTGCCACGCATCCTCGCGCGCGGCGGCCCGAGCGAACGCCAGGTCACGACGCCCGCCCGCTTCGCGCCCGGCGACCATGTGCGCGTGAAGGTCTTCTCGCCGGCCGGCCATACGCGCGCGCCGCGCTATTGCCGCGGACGCTTCGGCACCATCGTGGCGCTGCATGGCGGCCATGTCTTCCCCGACAGCAACGCCGCGGGCCACGGCGAGGATCCCCGCCACCTCTACTCCGTGCGCTTCGACGCGCGCGAACTCTGGGGCGCGGACGCGCCTCGGCGCGACGCGGTCTTCATCGACCTCTGGGAGCCCTATCTCGAGGCGGCGCCGTGAGCCTTCCGCCCCTCGAGGCCCTGCCGCGCATCCCGCGCGACGCCGAGGGCCCCGTCTTCCGCGAGCCCTGGGAGGCGGAGGCCTTCGCGCTCGCGGTCGCGCTCCACCGCGCGGGAACCTTCACCTGGACCGAGTGGGCCGCCGCGCTGGCGGACGAGATCGCCGGCGCGAAGGCGGCGGGCGATCCCGACCTCGGCGACACCTACTACCGGCACTGGCTGGCGGCGCTGGAGAAGCTCGTCGCCCGCGCGCGGCTCGCGACGCCGGGCGAGATCTCCACGCGCGCCGCGGCGATCGAGCACGCCCGCGCGCGCGACCATGGCCACGATCACGACCATGATCACGGCCATGATCACGGCCACGATCACGAGCATGGACATGACCACGACAACCACCGCGGGCACGGCCACGGGCCTTCCTCCCCACGCATGACGAAAGGCGACAGCACGTGATCCCCCGCTACAGCCGCCCCGAGATGGCCGCCATCTGGGAGCCAGAGAACCGTTTTCGCATCTGGTTCGAGATCGAGGCCCATGCCTGCGACGCGCAGGCCGCGCTCGGCATCATCCCGAAGAGCGCCGCGCGCGAGGTCTGGCGGAAGGGCAAGTGGGAGATCGATCGCATCGACGCGATCGAGCGCGAGACCAAGCACGACGTCATCGCCTTCCTGACCAACCTCGCCGAGCATGTCGGGCCGGCGGCGCGCTTCGTGCACCAGGGCATGACGTCGTCGGACGTGCTCGACACGTGCCTCGCGGTGCAGCTCGACCAGGCCTCGGCGCTCCTGCTCGCCGCGATCGACCGGCTTCTCGCGGCGCTCGAGGCGCGCGCGAAGGAGCACAAGATGACCCCGACCATCGGGCGCAGCCACGGCATCCATGCCGAGCCCGTGACCTTCGGGCTCAAGCTCGCCGGCTACTGGGCGGAGTTCGCGCGCAACCGCGCGCGCCTCGAGGCCGCGCGGCGCGAGGTCGCGACCTGCGCCATCTCGGGCGCGGTCGGCACCTTCGCGCATGTCGATCCGCGCGTGGAGGCGCATGTCGCGCGCAAGCTCGGCCTCGCGGTCGAGCCCGTGTCGACGCAGGTAATCCCGCGCGACCGCCACGCGATGTTCTTCGCGACGCTTGGCGTGGTCGCGTCTTCGCTCGAGCGCCTCGCCGTCGAGATACGCCATCTCCAGCGCACCGAACTGCGCGAGGCGGAAGAGTTCTTCTCCGCCGGGCAGAAGGGCTCGTCGGCCATGCCGCACAAGCGCAACCCGGTCCTGTCGGAGAACATCACCGGCCTGGCGCGCCTCGTGCGCGGCATGGCGATCCCGGCGATGGAGAACGTCGCGCTGTGGCACGAGCGCGACATCTCGCATTCCTCGGTGGAACGCGTGATCGCTCCCGACGCGACGATCGCGCTGGACTTCGCGCTGCACCGCGCGGCGGGGATGATCGAGAAGCTGGTCGTCTACCCGGAGATGATGCAGCGCAACCTCGACGCGCTTGGCGGGCTGGTGCATTCGCAGCGCGTCCTGCTCGCGCTCACCCAGGCCGGCGTGAGCCGCGAGGATGCCTATCGCATCGTCCAGTCCAACGCGATGGCCACCTGGCGCGAGGGCGGGTCGTTCAAGGACCGGCTGCTCGCCGATCCCGTGGTCGGCAGGTTCCTGAAGAAGCGCGAGGTCGAGGCGATGTTCGACCTCGCGCACCACTTCAGGCGGGTGGACGCGATCTTCCGCCGGGTCTTCGCCGCGAGGCCGAAGGCGAAGCGCCCGGCGCGGCGCCGCGTCAGGCCTGCTTGAGGATCTGCTCCTTGGCGGTGGCGAGGAGCTTCTCCACCTCGGCGCGGACGACGCCTTCGCCGACGGAGAGGCCCTTGGCCTTGAGGTCGCCGGCGACCTTCTGCAGGACGTCGTCGTCGCCGGGCTTCTCGAAGTCGGCCATCACGACGCTCTTGGCGTAGGCCTCGAGGTCCGCGCCCGCGAGGCCCATCTGCCTGCCGGCCCACTCGCCGAGCAGCTTGTTGCGCCGCGCGTTGACTTTGAACTTGAGCTCCTGGTCGTGCTTGTACTGGTTCTCGAAGGCCTTCTGTCGGTCGTCGAAGCCCGTCATGGCGGCACCGTTCCTCGTCTAGTGGGGTCGCGCGGTATATAGCGGCGGGTGCGCCGCTCCGCCATATGCTGGCCACCGGAAACGCGAATGTGCACCCTCGTCCTCCACCGCCGCCCGGGACATCCCTTGCCCCTCGCCGTCGCGGCGAACCGCGACGAGATGGCCGACCGGCCCTGGCTTCCGCCCGGCCGGCACTGGCCCGACCGGCCCGAGGTCTTCGCCGGCCTCGACCAGCTCGCCGGAGGCACCTGGCTCGGCGTCAACGACCACGGCGTCTTCGCCTCGGTCCTCAACCGCCGCAATTCGCTTGGCCCGGCCCCGGGCCTGCGCTCGCGCGGGGAACTGGTGCTCGACGCGCTGGACCATGCGGACGCCGTCGTGGCCGCCAGCGCGCTCGCGGACATCGACGCGCGCGCCTGGCGCGGCTTCAACCTGGTCGTCGCCGACGACCGCGACGCGTTCTGGATCCGCGGGAGCGGGCCTGAAGGCCCCGCGCGGCCACGGGTCGTCGCCCTGCCCGCCGGCACGACGATGCTGACGGCCTCCGACGCCAACGACGCGGCCGATCCGCGCATCGCGCTTCACCTGCCGCGCTGGCGCGCGCATCCGCCGCCCGCGGAGCCCGGCGACGACTGGAGCGGCTGGGAGGAAATGCTCGCGAGCCGCGAAGGCGACCCGGAGCGGCGCGAGGCCATGAACTTCCGCCTCCCCTCGGGGTTCGGCACGGTCTGCAGCACCATCGTCGCCCTGCCTGCCGCGGGCCGGCCCGGGGACGGCCACCACCCCTTCCTCCGCTTCGGGAACGGCCATCCAGGACCCGTCGCCTGGCGGACGCTGCTGCCAGGGTCGGGGGCGGGCGGCGTTGCGACTCGGTCGGGCGCGACGCTATAAGGCTGCGCGCCCGGTCCCGCGAACTCCGCGCGGCCGCACGCGACCCAGGCGATCCGCCGCGTCCGCTTCCTGGGCCGGCGGGCGGCCCCAGCGAGAGGCGCATGTCCCGACGCAAGCAGATCTACGAAGGCAAGGCGAAGATCCTCTACGAGGGGCCCGAGCCGGGCACGCTGGTCCAGTACTTCAAGGACGACGCGACGGCCTTCAACGCCAAGAAGAAGGGCGTGATCACCGGCAAGGGCGTGCTCAACAACCGCATCTCGGAATACCTGATGATGCGGCTCGAGGAGGTCGGCGTGCCGACCCATTTCGTGCGCCGCCTCAACATGCGCGAGCAGCTCGTGCGAGAGGTGGAGATCGTCCCCATCGAGGTCGTCGTGCGCAACGTCGCCGCGGGGTCCTTCTCGCAGCGCTACGGCGTGCCGGAAGGCCAGGCCCTGCCGCGCTCGATCGTCGAGTACTACTACAAGAACGACGAGCTCGGGGACCCGATGGTCGCCGAGGAGCACATCACCGCCTTCGGCTGGGCCTCGACCCAGGACCTCGACGACATCATGGCGCTGTCGCTGCGCATCAACGACTTCCTGACCGGGCTCTTCCTCGGCGTCGGTCTCAAGCTCATCGACTTCAAGCTCGAGTTCGGCCGCCACTGGAACGAGCACGACGAGATGCGCATCGTCCTAGCCGACGAGATCAGCCCCGACACGTCCCGCCTCTGGGACGTCAAGACCAACGAGAAGATGGACAAGGACCGCTTCCGCCGCGACCTCGGCAACGTCGAGGAGGCGTATCGCGAGGTGGCGCGCCGCCTCGGCATCTTCCCCGAGGGTGGCCCCCAGGACCTCAAGGGTCCGAAGACGATGCAGTGAGGACCGGTGCGATGAAGGCGAAGGTTCACGTCACCCTCAAGAACGGCGTCCTCGACCCGCAGGGACAGGCGATCCTCGCGGCGCTCGGCCATCTCGGCTTCGGCGGCGTGACGGATGTCCGCCAGGGCCGCTACATCGTGCTCGACATCGCGGAGACCGACCACGCCAGGGCGGAGGCAGCGGTCAAGGCGATGTGCGAGAAGCTGCTCGCCAACACCGTGATCGAGAACTACCAGTTCGAGCTCGTCCCCTGATGCGCCGCGCGACGCGGCGCGCGCGGAGCGCAGGCGCATGAAATCGGCAGTCATCGTCTTCCCGGGATCGAACCGCGAGGGCGACATCGCCCACGCGATCCGATCGGCGACCGGCTCGAGCCCCGCCATCGTGTGGCATGCGGAGGCCACGCTGCCGACGGCCGACCTCGTCGTGCTGCCCGGCGGCTTCTCCTATGGCGACTACCTGCGCACCGGCGCCATCGCGGCCCATTCCCCGATCATGCGCGAGGTCCGCGCGCGCGCCGAGGCTGGCGTGCCGGTGCTCGGCGTGTGCAACGGCTTCCAGATCCTGGCCGAGGCCCGGCTCGTGCCGGGCGTCCTCCTGCCTAACGCCAGCCTCAGGTTCATCTGCCGCGACGTGCACCTGCGCGTGGAGCGCGCCGACACGCTCTTCACGTCCCGCTACGCGCGGGGCGAGGTGATGCGCGTGCCCTGCGCCCACCACGACGGCAACTACTTCGCCGACCCCGCGACGCTGGACCGGATCGAGGGCGAGGGCCAGGTCGCGTTCCGCTATTGCCGGCCGGACGGCGCGGTCGACGCCGGCGCGAACCCGAACGGCTCGGCGCGCAACATCGCCGGCGTGTTCAACGCGCGGCGCAACGTGCTCGGCATGATGCCGCATCCGGAGAACGCCATCGAGGCACTGCTCGGCTCCACGGATGGCAGGAAACTCTTCGAGGGCCTCGTCGAGGCGGTGGCGCGATGACCGGTCAACGACCCAACGACCTGATGGGGCTCACGCCCGCGGAATACGACCGCGCGGTGGAGATCATGGGCAGGCACCCGAACCGGACCGAGCTCGGCATCTTCTCGGTGATGTGGTCCGAGCACTGCTCCTACAAGTCGTCCAAGCGCTGGCTCAAGACGCTCCCGACCACCGCGCCCTGGGTGATCTGCGGGCCCGGCGAGAACGCGGGCGTGATCGACATCGGCGACGGCGACGCGGTGGTCTTCAAGATCGAGAGCCACAACCACCCCTCCTACATCGAGCCCTACCAGGGCGCGGCGACGGGCGTCGGCGGGATCCTGCGAGACGTCTTCACGATGGGCGCGCGGCCGGTCGCCAACCTCAACGCCCTGCGCTTCGGCGACCCCTCGCATCCGCGCACGCGCGGCCTCGTGGCGGGCGTGGTCGCGGGCATCGGCGGCTACGGCAACTGCGTGGGCGTGCCGACCGTCGGCGGCGAGACGAACTTCCACGCCAGCTACAACGGCAACTGCCTCGTCAACGCGATGACCGTCGGCATCGCGAAGGCTGACCGCATCTTCTACGCCAAGGCCTCCGGGCCGGGTAACTCGGTCGTCTATGTCGGCGCGAAGACCGGGCGAGACGGCATCCATGGCGCGACCATGGCCTCCGCCGAGTTCGACGAGAACTCCGAGGAGAAGCGCCCGACCGTGCAGGTCGGCGACCCGTTCAAGGAGAAGCTGCTGATAGAGGCCTGCCTCGAGCTGATGGCGACCGACGCGATCGTCGCGATCCAGGACATGGGTGCGGCTGGCCTGACCTCCTCCTCCACGGAGATGGCGGGCAAGGGCGGCCTCGGCATCGAGCTGCAGCTCGACCGCGTGCCGATGCGCGAGCAGGGCATGACCGCCTACGAGATCATGCTCTCCGAGAGCCAGGAGCGCATGCTGATGATCCTCCGCCCCGGCGCCGAGGACATCGCCAACCGCATCTTCGCCAAGTACGAGCTCGACTGCGTGGCGATCGGCACGCTCACCGACACGGGTCGCCTCGTGCTGCGGATGGGCGACAGCGTCGAGGCGGACATGCCGATCGCGCCGGTCTCCGAGGCCGCGCCCGAGTACGACCGCCCGTGGACGCCCGCGCCGGGTCGCCCGCGGATCGACGCGGCCTCCGTCCCCGCGCACGCCGCCGGCGCGGCGCTGGAGCGGCTCATGGGCTGCCCGGACCTCGCCTCGCGGCGCTGGATCTGGGAGCAGTACGACTACCTCATCCGCGGCCAGACCGTGGTCCGCCCCGGCGGCGACGCCAGCGTGGTGCGACTGCCGGAGGGCGGCAAGGCGCTGGCCCTCACAGTCGACTGCACGCCGCGCTACTGCCACGCCGACCCCGAGGCCGGCGGCATGCAGGCCGTCGCGGAGACCTACCGCAACATCTCCGCGACTGGCGCGCGCCCGCTCGCCATCACGGACAACATGAACTTCGGCAACCCCGAGCGGCCGGAGATCATGGGGCAGTTCGTCGGCTGCATCTCCGGCATGCGCAAGGCCTGCGAGGCGCTCGACTACCCGGTCGTGTCGGGGAACGTGTCGCTCTACAACGAGACCTCGGGCGCGGCGATCATGCCCGCGCCGGTGATCGGCGGCGTCGGCCTGCTCGCCGACGCGGCGAAGGCGGTCGGCATCGCCCCGCGCGGCGCAGGCGAGACGCTCCTCCTCGTCGGCAGGACCGAGGGCTGGCTCGGCGCGTCGCTCTACCTGCGCGAGATCTGCGGGCGCGAGGATGGCGCGCCGCCGCCCGTTGACCTCGCGGCGGAGCGCCGCAACGGCGAGTTCGTGCGCGCGGCTATCGATGCCGGCCTCGTCTCGGCCTGCCACGACGTCTCGGATGGCGGCCTGCTCGTGGCCGTCGCGGAGATGGCGCTCGCCTCCGGCCTCGGCGCGGAGCTGCGCCCCGCGCCGGCAGGCAGGCCGCCCCATGGCTGGTGGTTCGGCGAGGACCAGTCCCGCTACGTCCTCGCGACGCGCGATCCGGCCGCCGTGGCGGGCCGCGCCACCGAGGCTGGCGTGGAGGTGGTCGAGCTGGGCCGGACCGGCGCGGAGCCGCGTTTGACACTCCACGGCGAGGTTCCTATACCGCTCGACGGATTGCGCGCCGCGCACGAGGCCTGGCTGCCGCGCTTCATGGCCGGCGCCTCCTGAACACCGACGAGCCGAGGTTCCAGATGCCGATGCCGGCTGCCGAGATCGAGCGACTGATCCGCGAGGCCCTGCCCGACGCGCAGGTGACCATAGAGGACCTGCGCGGCGACGGCGACCACTACTCGGCGAGCGTCGTCTCGGCCGCCTTCCGCGGCAAGACGCGGGTTCAGCAGCACCAGATGGTCTACGCCGCCCTCAAGGGCCGGATGGGCAACGAGCTGCACGCCATGGCGCTGCAGACCGGCGTTCCCTGACGGCCAGCCCCCTTCCAGCAGGAGACAGACATGACCGACGCGACCGTTGCACAGCGCATCAAGGACGACATCTCGAGCAACGACGTCGTCCTCTACATGAAGGGGACGCCGGTCTTCCCGATGTGCGGCTTCTCCGCCGCCGTCGTCCAGGTGCTCAGCCAGATGGGCGTCAAGTTCAAGGGCATCAACGTGCTCGAGGACCCCTCGATCCGCCAGGGCATCAAGGACTTCTCCAATTGGCCGACCATCCCGCAGCTCTACGTGAAGGGCGAGTTCGTGGGCGGCTGCGACATCGTGCGCGAGATGTCGGAGAGCGGCGAGCTGCAGGCGCTGCTGGGCGAGCGCGGGGTCGAGACCAAGCCCTCCTGAGGTTCTGGCTGAACCTGAGGAAATCTGCCCAAGAATCTGGAATGGAAACAGGATTTCCATCCAGTCCCTGAAACGAAAACGGCCCGGCGTCGCGAGACGCCGGACCGTTCTGCTTCGGGCCGAGGCCCGGATCGATCAGCGCGAGTAGAACTCGACCACCAGGTTCGGTTCCATCTGCACGGGGTACGGAACGTCCCCGAGCTTCGGCGCGCGCACGAAGGTGCCCTTGAGCGCCTTCTCATCGAGGGACAGGTAGTCCGGCACCTGGCGCTCGCCGGAGGCCTGCGCCGCGAGGACCTGCTGGAGTTCCCGGGAGTCCTGCCGGATCTCGACGGTGTCGCCGTCCTCGACGACGTAGGACGAGATGTTGACCCGCTTGCCGTTCACGCGCACATGGCCGTGGCTGACCAGCTGGCGCGCCTGGAACGGGGTGACGGCGAACTTGAGGCGGTAGACGACGGCGTCGAGGCGACGCTCGAGCAGCTGGATCAGGTTCTCGCCGGTGTCGCCGCGGCGGCGGGCCGCTTCGGTGTAGATCTTGCGGAACTGGCGCTCGGTGATGTTGGCGTAGTAGCCCTTGAGCTTCTGCTTCGCCTGCAGCTGCGTGCCGAAATCGGAGGGCTTCTTGCGCCGCGCGCCATGCTGGCCCGGGCCGGAATCCGTGCTGGGCGCCTTCGCGCGGCCCCAGAGGTTCACGCCAAGCCGGCGGGCGATCTTGTACTTCGCGTTCGTGCGCTTGCTCATCGATCTCGGATCCGGGAAAGAGGTGGTCTGCGGCGGCGAACGCCCCGCGAAACAGGCCGCGGTAGATACCCGCCCGGGACGCGGCCCGTCAACCGCCAATCGGCCCCGCCCCGCCTCCCCGCCCCGGCCCGTCGCCGGCAGCGGCCCTCTTGGCCGCCCTGGACCCGGGCGCGGGCGATGCATGGGGTCGCTCGGTGAGGCCCGTCACGATGCCCTGCAGCGTGTTGACCTCGTGGCGCATGAGGCCGGCACGCTGGAAGATCGCCCGGATGTTCCGGACCATGGTCGGGCGCATCTCCGGGTCGCGCAGGAACCCGCAGGCGTCGAGCGCCCCCTCCAGGCGGGAGAAGAATCCCAGGAGCTCGGACTTGGTCGCCGGCACGGCCCGGTTGGCGACGAGTTCGCGCTCCGGCGTCTGGTCGGCCGCCTGCCACCATTCGTAGCCCATCACCAGGACCGCCTGGGCCAGGTTGAGCGAGTTGAAGCCCGGGTTGAGAGGGATGGAGACCTGGACCTCGGCGACGCTCACCTCGTCGCTCTCCAGCCCGGTGCGCTCCGGCCCGAAGAGGATCCCCGGTCGCCCGCCAGCCGCCGAAAGCGCCCGCATCTGCGCGGCGGCCGCGCGCGGGGTGACGACCTCCTTCACCATGCCGCGCCGTCGCGGGCAGGTCGCGAAGACCGTGTGCAGGTCGCCAACCGCCTCGTCGAGCGTCGCGAAGACCCGCGCCGCGCGCAGCACGCCGTCGGCATGGGTGGCCGCCGCGATCGCGCGCGGATGGTCCGGCGGCTCGTCCGGCGAGACGAGGCGCAGTTCGTCGAGGCCGCAATTGAGCATGGCGCGCGCCGCCATGCCGATGTTCTCGGCAAGCTGCGGCCGGACGAGCACGACGACCGGCCTGGCGCTCACGTGGCGCCGTCCCTCGAGAGCTTCCACGAGATCGCGTCGTGCAGCGCGTCATAGGAGGCGTCGATCACGTTCGCGGAGACGCCGACCGTCGACCAGTGGCGCGCCGCGCCCGCGGGCCCTCCATGGTCCGCGCTCTCGATCATCACGCGCGTGACGGCCCGCGTCCCGTCCTCCGGCGTGAGGATGCGCACCTTGTAGTCGACGAGGCGCATGCCGCCGAGCGCGGGGTACATCGGCACGAGCGCCGCGCGCAGCGCGCCGTCGAGCGCGTTGACCGGGCCATTGCCCTCCCCGACCGTCAGGAAGCGCTGGCCGCGCGCGTCGAGCTTCACCGTCGCCTCGGACAGCGTCGTCGCCTCGCCGCGCGCGTCCGTGCGCCGCTCGGTGATGACGCGGAACGACACCAGCGAGAAGAAGTCGGGCACGCGCCCGAGCGCGCGGCGCGCGAGGAGCTCGAAGCTCGCCTCCGCGCCGTCATAGGCGAAGCCGTCGTGCTCGCGGCGCTTCACCTCGTCGACGAGGCGCTGCACGCGCGGGTCGCCGGGGGCGATGTCGAGGCCGAGGTCGCGGAACCGCGCGAGGATGTTGGCCCGGCCGGCCTGGTCCGAGACGACGACCTCGCGCCGGTTGCCGACGCTCTCGGGCGGCACGTGCTCGTAGGTGCGCGGGTCCTTCTCGACGGCCGAGACGTGCACGCCGCCCTTGTGGGCGAAGGCGCTGGCGCCGACATAGGCCGCGCCGCGCGCCGGCGGCCGGTTCAGCCGGTCGTCGAGCAGGCGCGAGACATGGGTGAGCCGCCGCAGCCGCTCGGGCGTCACGCCGGTCTCGCAGCCGAGCTTGAGGACCAGGCTGGGGATGATCGAGGTGAGGTTGGCGTTGCCGCAGCGCTCGCCGAGCCCGTTGAGCGTGCCCTGCACCTGCCGCGCGCCGGCGCGCACCGCGACCAGCGAGTTGGCGACGGCGTTGCCGGTGTCGTCGTGGCAATGGATGCCGAGCCGGTCGCCGGGGACGAGCGAGGCCAGTTCGCCGACGATGCGCTCCACCTCGTGCGGCAGCGTCCCGCCATTGGTGTCGCAGAGCACGATCCAGCGCGCGCCGGCGTCGCGCGCGGCGCGCAGGCAGTCGCGGGCGAAGCCGGGATTGGCCTTGTAGCCGTCGAAGAAATGCTCGGCGTCGAAGATCGCCTCTCGGCCGCGCGCCACGACCTCGGCGATCGAGCCGCCGATCATGTCGACGCCTTCGACGAGGTCGACGCCCAGCGCCTCGCGGAGGTGGGAGTCCCAGGTCTTCCCGAACAGGGTCACCACCGGGGAGCCGGCGCCGATCACGGCGCTCAGCCCGGGATCGTTTTCCGCCGAGCGGCCGGCGCGCCGGGTCATCCCGAAGGAGGCGAGCCGCGCATGGCCGAGGCGCGGCGCCGCGGAGAAGAAGGCGTCGTCGGTCGGGTTGGCGCCGGGCCAGCCGCCCTCGACGTAGTCGAGGCCGAGGCCGTCGAGCGCCTCGGCGATCGCGCGCTTGTCGGCGACGCCGAAATCGACGCCCTGGGTCTGCGCGCCGTCGCGCAGCGTCGTGTCGTAGAGATGGACGCGGTCGGCCATGGTCAGGTCCTCCGCCAGGTCGTTCCCCCGGCCCCGTCCTCGAGCAGGACGCCACGGGCCTTCAGCGCGTCGCGGATCCGATCCGCCTCCGCGAAGTCGCGGGCCTTGCGCGCGGCGAGGCGCGCGGCGATCAGCGCCTCGATCTCCTCCGCCGACGGGCCGTCGGCCGAAGGCGCGCCTCCGGCGAACCATTCCTCCGGCGTCGATGCGAGCAGGCCGAGGAAGCGCCCGCTCGCGAGGAGCTCGGCGGCGAAGGCGCGCCCGCGCCCGGCCTCGCCGCGCGCCAACTCGTCGAACACGGAGGTCGCGAGCAGGCTCAGCCGCGCGACCGCGCCCGGCGTGTTGAGGTCGTCGCCGAGCAGCGAGAGCAGGTCGCCGAGCGGCGCGGCGGCGGCCTCGGCCTCGAAGGCGGCACGGTCGGCGCCCGCCGCGCCGCGCTGGACCGCGCGCTGCCAGCGGTCGAGGTTCTCGCGCGCCTGGCGCAGCCCCGCCTCGGTGAAGTCGAGCGGCGCGCGGTAGTGCGTCTTGAGCAGGAGCAGGCGGATCGCCTCGCCCGGCCAGCGCGCGAGCAGGTCGCGCACGGTAAGGAAGTTGCCGAGGCTCTTCGACATCTTCTCGCCATTCACGACCAGGAAGCCGTTATGCATCCAGGTATGCGCCATGGTGCCGCCATGGGCGCACTCGGACTGCGCGATCTCGTTCTCGTGGTGCGGGAAGATCAGGTCGTGGCCGCCGCCATGGATGTCGAAGTGCCGGCCGAGATGCGCGGCGCTCATGGCGGAGCACTCGATGTGCCAGCCCGGGCGCCCGCGTCCCCAGGGCGAGTTCCAGCCGGGCTGGACCGGCGTGCTGGGCTTCCACAGCACGAAGTCGGCGGGATCCTTCTTGTAGGGCGCGACGTCGACGCGCGCGCCCGCGACCTGCTCGTCGCGCGAGCGGCCGGACAGCTTGCCGTAGTCGGCATCGCTCGGCACGTGGAAGAGCACGTGGCCCTCCGCGACATAGGCGTTACCCGCGGCGAGCAGCCGCTCGATGACCTCGATCATCTCGCCGATGTGCTGGGTCGCGCGCGGCTGGACGCTGGGTTCGAGGGCGCCGAGGGCGCGCATGTCCTCGAAATAGGCCTCGGCCGTGCGGCGGGTGATGTCCTCGATCGGCTCGCCGGTGTCGAGGTGCCGCTGGATGATCTTGTCGTCGATGTCCGTGATGTTCCGCACGTAGGTCACGGCATCCGCGCCATGGACCCTGCGCAGCAGGCGGAACAGCACGTCGAAGACGACGACCGGGCGCGCGTTGCCGATATGCGCCCAGTCGTAGACAGTGGGGCCGCAGACATACATGCGCACGCGCGCGGGATCGATCGGGACGAAGGGCCCCTTCGAGCGCGTCAGCGTGTTGTGGAACTGCAGCGTGGGAAGCGAGGGCATGGCGGCAACGGGGCTGGTCGGCACTGGACGTGGAAAGGCGTGTCGGCGGGCATCAACAGCCCGACGTAATTCGCTCTCCGATGCCGCGCGCCTTGCCCATGGGCCGTCCCGTGTCCTGTCCTGGTCGCACCCCGGCCCTCAGGCCGTGCCGCCGCGCAGGCGCGCTTCCGCACGCGCGCGGCCAAGGATCGGTAGCAGGGTTTTCAGCTCGGGTCCATGCTCCCTGCCCGTGAGCGCGAGGCGCAGCGGCATGAACAGCGCCTTGCCCTTGCGCCCGCTCGCGGCGGAGACCGCGGCGGTCCAGGCGCCCCAGATGCGCGCGTCCCACGGCTCCGGGGGAAGCAGGTCGGCGGCAGCCGCGAGGAAGTCGCGCTCGCCGCCGGACGGCGCCAGCGCCTCGCGGCAGATGGCCCACCAGTCACGCGCATCGGCGACCCGCGACAGGTTGGCGCGGATCGCCTCCCAGAAGGCGGCATCGATGCCGCCAAGGCCGAGCGCCGCCAGCCGCGGCGCCGCTGCCTCGAAGGGCATGGCATGGACGAGCGGCGCGTTGAGCCGGCGAAGCTCCTCCACGTCGAGCTTCGGCGAGGCCCTGCCGAAGCGCGACAGGTCGAAGCCCGCGACCAGCGCCTCGAGCGACGCCATGGGCTCGACGGGGTCGGAGGTCCCCAGCCGCGCCAGGAGCGCGTTGATCGCCATCGGCTCCAGCCCCTCCTCGTCGCGCAGCACGCCGACGGAGAGGCTGCCCAGGCGCTTGGAGAGGTTGTGGCCGCCGGCATCGGTCAGCAGAGGGAAATGCACGAAGGCAGGGGGCTCGACGGCGCCGAGCGCGCGGAAGAGCTGGATCTGGACCGCGGTGTTCGCGACATGGTCCTCGCCGCGGATGACATGGGTGATGGCGAAGTCGATGTCGTCCACCACCGAGGCCAGCGTGTAGGTCGGCGAGCCGTCGGCGCGCAGCAGCACCGGGTCGCTCAGCGACGCGCCCTCGAAGATGACCGGGCCGCGTATGCCATCGGTCCAGGCCACCTCGCCAGCCTCGAGCAGGAAGCGCCAGTGCGGCCTGCGGCCCTTGGCCTCCAGCGCCCGGCGCGCCGCGTCGTCGAGGCGCAGGGCGGCGCGGTCATAGGGCTGCGGCCCGCCGCCCGCCGCGCGCAGCCTGCGCAGGCCGAGTTCCTCCTCGGTCTCGTAGCAGGGATAGAGCCGGCCCGCTTCGCGCAGGGCCTGGGCGGCGCCGGCGTAGCGCGCCAGGCGGTCCGACTGCCGCGCGATCTCGTCCCAGTGCAGCCCGAGCCACCGGAGGTCCGCCTCGATCGCATCGGCGAAGGCCGTGGTCGAGCGCGCGCGGTCCGTGTCGTCGAGGCGCAGCAGCATCCGCCCGCCGTGGCGACGCGCGAAGAGCCAGTTCACCAGCGCGCCGCGCACGTTGCCGAGATGGATGAGGCCCGTGGGGCTGGGCGCGAAGCGCACCTTCACGTCGGCCATCACGCCCTGTCCGTCGACGCGCGCGGCGCTCACGCGCCGCCGGCGCGGAAGCCGTTGGTGATCGGGTAGCGCCGGTCGCGGCCGAAGGCGCGGCTCGAGATCTTCACGCCGGGAGGAGCCTGGCGGCGCTTGTATTCCGCGAGGTCGAGCATCCGCCAGACGCGCCGCACATAGGCCTCGTCGTGGCCGCGCGCGACGATGTCCGCGACCTTCATCTCGCGCTCGACCAGGCAGTCGAGGATGTCGTCGAGCTGCGCGTAGGGCCCGAGCGACGCCTCGTCCGTCTGGCCGGGCTTGAGCTCGGCCGTCGGCGGCTTGGTGATCACGCGCTC
>Ga0169931_10002736_pt1 | contig 28452 bp, 14 predicted proteins | sample Kivu_15m_20L_FD_129675 | JGI IMG/M metagenome (GOLD analysis project Ga0169931, IMG submission 129675) | Freshwater microbial communities from Lake Kivu, Western Province, Rwanda to study Microbial Dark Matter (Phase II) - Kivu_15m_20L... | ecosystem: Environmental > Aquatic > Freshwater > Lake...
AAAAATATAAAAATTCAAATAATAACAGAAACTTACTCATGCCAAAATCTTGAATTCATACGAATATCGTGACTTAGAGAAACGCTATCGAAGCTTTATCAAAATTTACAAAGAGCTGAGATCTCAAAATATTGATTTGAAAAATCAAATAGAAAGTCAGTAAGCTGAACTGTTGCTATCAGATTCATAATAAGTTGAGGTCTGACTATTGATAATTTTTTTTCATTTTACGATTAAACGTAAAGTAATCATGTTTTGGTTTAGAAAAAATTATTTAAAGGTGATTATTTTCATTTGTTTTCTTCTTAGGATTCGTCTTGATTTTAATTGTGAGATCTAATATATGGACAGCTTCTCCGTCTTGGTAATTTTTTCACTTAGATTAAATGTAAATCAGTAAAGTACTATCCTTTTTGTCTCTCATGAATCTTCTATTTTAATCGAGGTTACTGAACGAAGAACTTTCTTGCATTATTTAACAATTTAGTTTTTTCCTCTATTTTCAAAGCTTTTTTGTCTGAATTCTTTTGAAGATTCTAAGCTTTTTCTATTTTAACATATTGATTTTGCCAAAACTATTAACCAAGATTCAAACCTCTAAGCTTATCTTGAAGTGAGTATGCTGGCCAGGTGATAAAATATATCTTATTTTTAAGATTCCTAAATTCCTAAAAATCAAGTTTTTTTTAACTTTTTTTGAAATGATTCTCGATCTAAACAATTGAATTAGTAAAAAAAGTATTCTTTTTGTTCCTTGGATGAAGGTAATTGCATCCTTTTATGATATCGTCTTTGCTAATGATGTCGTTTCCATCTTCATCAAGCCAGTCGAATACAAATTTCAGTACTTAATCGTTATTGAGTAAGCAGAAAGATGAAATACCTTTGAGATAGTCACCGAAAAAGAGCTTATCTGGAGCTTGCTTACTTATTAATGTAAACAGAAATTAAAGAAAAGGGAGCTAAGCAAAATGCTCGTATCCGTCCTAAATTTTACAAGCAATATCATCTAGAGTCAGATAAGACTGAGGTTTGCTTTGCATAGAAGTAAAACAGTTGTAAAGTTTGTAAACTTACGATGAATTTAAGCAAAGCTCTAATGTTATTTGATTCAGCTATTCGTTTTTAAAGTCCAGGCGAGCTAATTCTTCAGGCGTGGATGACATAAAGTTTCCCATTTAAAATTACTATTCATTATTATTCTAAAAAAAATTGGTCTAACTTTGAAGAAAAAACTAGAAATAATATAAAAACTAATTAGTAAAAAATCATCGAATTTTTCTACGAATTTTGCCTGGACGAAGAAGATCGTTAAAAATGGTCGGTGGAGCAACTTTAGAAGCATTAAAAGAGTTATTTGATGGTTTGATTCCACTATTTCGTGTTTAAAACATTTTGAAATTTAATGTATTATTGATGTGCAAAAGCTAGTTCCCCTCTGTATTCATTTTTATATTGTTGTACTTAATTTTCTTAGGAATCCTTTTCTGCTTCGATGAAGACTATTATTGTCGAATATGCTTAACTTATGGTAATTTTTGTAAATTGCCCTAGAAGCTTAACAAATTTGATTGAAACTGCTTAGACTATCTATTCGATTCAAGTTAGGTTCTTCTTATAGCAGAGTCTAAATCTATGCTTTGACTGATTCTAGTAAACTATTCCTTTTTCTTCGAATATATTGAAGATTTTGAACCGCGCAAATAACTTTAGCGTTTGTTGCTTGCGAAAACGACTTAATCTGTTTGTACTTAGCATTCCTTAAATCTTGGACCTTGCTGGCCTACACCAGCTTTCAGTATAGATTTCAGTGAAATTTTATGAATAGTTTCAGAAGGTTTTTACGATTCATTTTGTTTCACTTAATTCTATACTTTTTCTGTGATATCGAAATAAGGTTTGTTCTCATTTTCTTCATTTGTTTTTTTAGTTTTCTAAGTTTTAACAAAAATACCCTTCGCTGCAAAAATATTGTCGACTAAGAATCATCTTGTAGGGTCACTTTTTTACGTGGAGCTGCATCTTTATATTTTATTCTTTAAATTGAATCTCTTCCATATTTTTATATAGATCCTTTTCCTATCGACATTTGAGCTAAATCTGATTTTTCATCATAGATTTAGTCTTAGCTATCCACATCAAGATAGTGCAAAGATTTAGCTATTTTAGCTGATTTACTTTTAATAACTGTTGAATAAATCTATTTTCTGGATTTAAAATGGTCTCTAAAGGTCTTGATAGCTTCCATTTCGTTGATTTAATGCTTTGTTTTATTCAGTTATTACTCAAGTTATCTGATTTTTTTCTGATAAGACTGGATTTTTTCTTGCTAAAAGTGATAATAGAAATGTGAATCTGTTTGGGTAGCTTGTTGATCTGTATTTGTGGCAAATTTTATGCTGGTTTGCACTGCCATCGATTTTGTTGGTTTATTCTGAGGCCTTTAGACTGGATTTTGTAGCGATGATAAAGTATTTTTTTTAAGTTCTTAGCATTTTTAGTGATATAGCAATTCAAGCGTATTATATTTTCTTTCGGCTTATTTTCTTAGATTTTCCTCTCTTTACTTGATTTTTGCGTAATTTTAAGCATCAGTAAGCCTCGAAACAGTCAGATTCAATTTATTCACTTCATTTTTTAATCTTTAATTATTTTGCCTTTACAAAATCAACAAATTTTGCAATTTTTATTGATTTTTATTTTTCGAAGCATCTTAAGTCTGCGAACTCGCATCTAACCTTCTTCTAGATTTGTAATGCTACACAGCTTACCCTAATCTTATCACAGCATTGGCTACAGTATCCTTGAATTTATCTTTAGTAGAGCTTTACATTTCTTATTTGAAAATTTTTATCAGCTGGTGAGGTTCCTGAACTTTGGCTAGGCCAGATTAAAACTCAATATATTTAAGCATATAAGAATCCTTGAAAATTTTATCGGTTCTGTTGACTGTTTAATCAATCATATTAGCAGTTTCTTAGATTTCTTTTGTAGCTAAAGAAGCTTTGATATTTTCAATATCTTGTTTCTTTAAAAGCATTTTTTCACAAATGGCTCTATACTATTCTAAGCCTTTTTCTTACTCATATGAAAACGAATTCAAAAAATAATTAAGACTTTATAGATTCTGACTAGTTTTCCAGGCAATTTTTTGCAGCTAATATTATCTATCAGTAACATCGCTAGAAACTTCAGTCGTACCCACAATTCCCTTTACTTCCGGCTGGTAAATTCTCTTATGCATAAACTAAAAATTTTGATTCATCTTTTAACTGAGAGCTGAGCTTAGCCATTTACATAAAGTCGATACTTGTCGAAAACATATCTAGTAGAACTAGTAAACTGGCTATAATGCAAGATCGTTGAAAAATTCTTCTGTATTTTTAAACAGTTGTTAAATTGCTGGTAGTCCATTTTTCACGAAATTGACAAGAAGTCTCGGAAGATTATCAGGGGTCGACTAATTACAATCCCTGAGAAAAAGTTGTTAATTCTTTTTGATTTCTGGTATTTAATTAGTGACGTACTAATGCAACAGGTTGACTGATATTCTGAAGGACAATTCTTTGATGTCGATCTACATTATTCCAAAAAGAAGAAATAATAAAGACTATATTAATATTTGATATACTGTAATTTGAGTTTATATTGACTTAAATATCTTTGTTTATTGCATCAAATCAATCTTTCTTGCCCTTTTTGCCTTTTGTTGCTGGCTGTTCTTCTGCCACATTTTCTTAAATATTTTATTTAGTGGACGGTCGCAGCATAGCGAATATTGCCAAGGCTATTAAGTATATCGGAAGGCACAAAGCTATTTTTATTATTATGTCTTTTCTCATCTCGATTTTCTACTCCTGAATGATCTTTGCCTTAGTTATGATATTCCTCATGTTAAAACTATATATGATCTCGTCATGTGGCTTATCTGAATTGAAATCGCATCCGTAACTTCCTACTGCATAGTTATGCACTGGAAAATAATGAAAATTGGATAAGCGTTCAAGTCTTCTCATGTTGAAATTAGTCGAAATATTGCAATGACGATACCAAGTTCGATTATGAGTCGTCTGATGAGTTCCTTATCCAACATGTTTAAAAAGATTTATTTTCGTCAAAGTTACAGCATAAGCCTGTTGACTTATTTTTTGGGGAAGCATTTAGTGCTACTAAAGAAGAAGTCTTCTTTAAAATTGAGAAAAATAGTTTTTGCTCCGTTTAGTTCTGCGATTACTCATGGCTTTGAAGTGAATTCTGGCAATTCCGTATCCGTTTCCTTCGCTATCAGAATACTAAATATAGTAGTATTCATCTATACAGCGATAAATGTTCAATAAAATGTAACCTTTTTTGTGTTTTTCGCTAAAAATTCGCATCAAAGAAGCTAAGTCGTCATCTCCATCTAGCTATTATTGACTTCCAACTAGCCCATAAACTCTTTTTGTATGCAAAAATTGCGCAGTGTTTGAGCGATTTAAGTAAAGTTCATATTTTGTCGCCATACTTTGTTTCAAAGTCGGATTGTACTAAAGAATCCACCACTAATTGTTAAGCAACATAGTCGAGGTATAGCTATACCCTGCTTTTGTCGAAAACGAGTGTATAAATAAATTCTTTCCAGAAATTCCGTTCAAAAGTTAAATGCGAGAAAAAGAGTTGCTATTGTCAGATCTTTGCAAATGAGTTATAAGATTTATATAGCCGGCTTGCACTTCATATATACCTGGCATGATTTCCTGAGGTTTCGCATCAGGTCGATGGTAAATTTCTTCATATTTTAAAGGGTATTAATCGTAAGTTCCTTTGAACTTACTTCCTTATGTAACTAGACCTCCAACTTTAGTCCTTATGAAATGATAGTCTTTTTATTAAAGTTTTTAATTCGGATAAAAAACCACTAAACCTTAGGCTAATCCAATATGCTCGATTTTGTTGTTCGGGTAGGTCGGATAAGCTGCTTTATAAAACATTTTTTTTGTGTAGTTAAGTCCAGGAATGATCATTTTATGTTCAAAGAGAGGGTTAGGCTATTTTTTATATTATCGGTCAAGCACTTCAAGTATAGCTGAAGAATCATATTTTGGGTTGTTGTGGAAGAGAGGAGTAGTGGCATCTACCATATATTTTGATAAAGTTTTTATTCCTGTTTCTGAGTGATTTTTGCTCAAAGTAACTAAATAGTGATTATCTGGATCTACGACAATCGAGTCAAAATATTGAAGCTAATTTTAAGTTGGTGAAGACTTTTTATCGACCAAAAGCATAGAATTCGATTTAAAGGTAAAAAGATTTATGATGTATTCTATTATTCTAGTCCATTCTTACCTTACAGTTACTTCAATATTATTTTCAACGACCTACCATTAGTCGTCTTTAACTTTTTTCTATTCATATTTAATTTCTACACTTTTTGTATGTTTTGTCTCTAATATTGTTGGCTTAGAACTGTACGGGCAGATCTTTATGTCAACTATTGATAGTCCGTAAGTGACTACCTGCACAATCAAACAATTTTCTTAACCTCCTATAATCCTATATATTTAGTTAACAAATTAATTGTTTTAAAGAACGTATCTAAACTCGTTTACAAGTTGTTTGCGAGCGCAAGAGTAAATTTGAACGAATACTACTTTGTTCATTGAAGCAGTCACTATCCATATATTGTCATGTGAATCTATATGATATTTGGCATTAGTGTTCACTTGTATGGGAATTTCTAAGCAAACTTCAGATTCAAACGTTTTGCTTTCAACTTCTTTGGTAACATCGAAATGCACGATCTCTACGAATCGGTCATATTGGATCACAAAATATTTGCTATTATATGTCTTTTTATCTCCTTTTTATCTGACTTCTTTGACCCAATCGATCAGACTTCCATCTACTTATGCATCGTACTAAACTGAAAAAAGGTTTTAACCTGCCTGTATTTGTAAATAGTTGTCTTTAGCTTTAAATTTACTTTTTTAAGCTGTATTGAAATCTGTTTATTCTAAAAAATTGAATCGATTAGGCCATTGAGATGTTTTGTGCATCACGTAGTGGTCATATGTCATTTCAGGAATCGATTGCTATCCAAAGATATTTTTTTATTTAGCGTAGTGAAGTCCACCAAGAGTCGCCATTAAAAGAATTAGTGGAATGACGCAAACAAATGTTCCTTTGATAAGATTCATAAAAAGATATATAAAAAATCTGAATTTGATAGAAACTTAAACTAAAGTGAAAGCATTTTTGAATCAAGGAAGTTCTTAATACATTTGCTGATCTTCTTGAAAATCAGAATACATAGATCTGATCTGAAGATCCTAGTTTTTCTAGATTTCTTTGACTCTTTCCTTAAGAAAAATATCTGGAGAGTCTAGCAAAAAATTATTAAGAAAAATACTTACATTCTAGCTTCCAACAAGTTTCTACAAGTGCAAAAGCATTTGTAAATTCCGATATTTTTCAAGCGAATCTCCTTATTTTCTAATATAAGATTTAATTTCTCTCAAACTTTGTTGCTACAAAGTGAAAAAAGGATAATAAAATCTGCTTATATAGCTCTAAAGAGGCACAGTTGGTATCTAAATTAAATAAAATTTACCCATACTAGACACTATTTAAAGAAAAGTTTATCTGTCTATATACCTCCTCTTAGAAAAGTAGGCTTTTAAGCTGATTTCTAGCATTTCGATGTGATCATCTAAAAACAATCAGGTTCTTAACTTTCGAAAAGCAAACCCCAGCGATGAAAAGCTTGCATTTGATCGCTTACCATGTAACACTCAAAGTGCGGCTATCCGAGCTATAAATCAACTAAATTTTTATATATTTACGATGAAGTCTCATAGTTATGAATCTCGAAAATTGATGACCATCTTGACTTTGTATATATTTTTATTGAAACAAAGAAGAAATCATTAACTACATACCACTTAGATGACCTTCGTATATCAGACCTATTTCTGTAAGATTAAAATAATCAAAAAGATAGCTACGATTGGGTAAAGAATCAGGATCGATATATCCTGAACTTTTGCTTTGATTTTAAGGAAAGTATACATCTTAAACGATTGCTACATCATCTTGATAATGTCCTAATAAAATTCCAAAAAGTTTTGATTCTGCAATTTGGTTAACAGCCATAGTTTTTATTATAACCTGACTTACATGAGCATAGGATTGAGGGCTCACGGTCACAGTAGGAGCCATACAAGCTTCACACATAGCTTGAGGATAAGGTAAATGTTTTCTGCAACTTGTATCGACAAAATACGTTTTGCGACTCAGAGGGGGTACGCATTTTAGACAAGGTTTTTTGTGTATGCAGTCTCTTGCCAATTTTTACAGGGCATATAAAAATTTATCATATTTCAAGAAATGTTAACATTTGGCACATTTTTAATAGTCAGGATGCTTGCAGCTATCTATTTAAGATTTTGTATACTTTTTTGTTATTACGGAGTCATACATCTTAGACATTTCATATGAGTAGGGTGTTTGCATTTGATTGAAGTTGCTGTTTATTATTATTTGATCCCTTTTTTTTAGTGTTTGTGACGATTTACCATGCAATGAATACACATTCCTTTCTATCCGTGGTTGCACTTGTTTGTCCGAAAGTCCATTCCTATAAATAGTTATAAACTTTATATTATTATGCATCTTTTGACGATCAGAATATCAAAGAAATAAAGTATAATATGAATTGATCTTTTGTAAGTAGAATTTTTGATTAAAATAAGAGTATGAATCACAGCTGACCAAAATGAACAAACTATGTAATGACGTTTCCTCCAAGTTGCTTGATTTTCTAACGAATAACAGGATCATTTTGATAAGTAGCGGATTCTGTATCTATAAAATATTTTTGAATGATCGTTCTAAGTTTTTTAACTTGGTTTTTATTCTTTAGTTCTCTAATCAAATTAAAAAGATTGAAGTGATAAAGCTATACATTAGGATTGTGTTTTTTGTAGTATATCATATTCGTTTCGTAAAGCTGAATATTGTTCTGAAAAATATTTTTCTCGCCTTGTCTTTAATTTTTGATTTACTGAGGCCTTACTCCGATAGAAACTGATCTAAAAAACTATTATATAAGTTATGTTTCTTACTTACCTATTTGAAGACTATGTCCTTTTTATAAAAGTCCTTCGGTGAACTATAAGCTGACCCAAGAATCAGTTTATCGATCAAAAAAGTAACGTCCTTTGATTTTTGACAAACTTAAGTATATATTATGATCTTTTTAAACTGTAAAAGATTATAAAATATTTTAAATTTGTTATGTTTTTTAGTCATTTTTTGCTTAGCTGTCTGTGTTGTTGTTTTTTTATTGAGAAATCAAAGACTGTAAAGGTACAGGTGTAGGCGTGTAGCAGATCCTTTTTAAATGGTTAAATCCTCTTATGATTCCTTTTGTTGAGATGAAATAGATATCTCCAATGTCATTAAAGGCTAAACGATGGACCTAACCTAAACGATATGGAAGCTCATAAGTTTCTAGAGCATGATCGTATATGTGAAGGCAGCTTTGTGTGAATACGTATATAAAACCTCGGGATATTTTTAAGAAATCGATAGAACCTGGAAAAACTTTTTAGTTTGTAATGATTTTTTAGTTATCTTTATTTTCGAAACGATATATTATGGTATGAGTTTGAATACGTTTTATTTACAAAAAACCTTAAAAGGGAAGTTTTAGATTTTTTAGTTAAAGCGTCAAAGGCTTAAGATTTAGAGGCTCGTAAAAATTAGCAATATTAAAGTAACTTGATGTAGGTCCAGATGATTTTAGATTGTTTTCAGCTTATTATTTTCGAACTAGCATGGCTGGCTGAATTTTTTTACGATTGTCTTTTCCTTTAGTTACAATTTGTTACTTTACTCTTACGTACTAAGCTTTTTCGCTGAAATTAGCCAATAAGCTTTGCTAAGGTTGACTTTTTTCTTAATTTGTTTTAAGGTCGACCGAATTTTCAGGTGCTGAGACCAAAACTTGTTATGATTGATGTATTTTTGACTCTTGAAGTGTGGAAAAAGTTTCTTTAGGTTGCGTTTTCTAAGCTTAAATATGTTAATTTTTATTAATTGAAGCAATAGAAAAAATTTCAATTTATTTTCTTTGAAAGTCTATTACAGATTTTACTCCGAAATTTGCCTAGATAACAGAAGTTTTTTGTTCCAAAGTCAACTCTTTTCCAAAACATTTTTTATCAAAAGTCAAAACATTGATATATCTCCTCATAATATTTACTATCAAAACGGTTCCATTGTGACTCCACTACATATCTTAAATCACTGCTTAGCTTTCAGGTACAGTATTGCTTACAAAAATCGGTGCAGAAGGTGTTTAATTACATATTCTCCAAATACTAATAACTCCTTCACTGTCTCCTAAAGCCAAGATGCTTGTAATTTTTTATTACCATTAATAAAGCAAAGGATTGAATCTAGAACAACTTATTGGAGATACGTGCCCTGTAAATACGTTGTTTATCTTGAAATTAGAGCTTCTTGAAAGGCCGATTGCCAAAGATATTTTGCTGTCGTCAAGTGAGGGACACACTACATAATTATAATCAGGTGACCAGTCCATAAATCTATTTTATTTCACAGTATTAATGGATTAAAAAGGATCAGTGTCAGGAGAAAGTGGAATCTATGAAATTTTATTTAAAGAGCCCGTTTTGTAAATGTTTAATATGTTACTGCTTGCCAGAATTAAAAGATATTTTCCGAAAGGATCGAAAGAAATCGCAGAAATAGTCACAGGTATATAAATTTAGCTGACTGAACCGTTTTCAATGTTTCTTACCTTCACAGTGTTTTTCTTGCTTAGGCCTGCATATGCCAATGTTAGTGAATCTGAAGCCCAAGCGATTATTTTTATATCTATAAAATCGTCAGAAAAGTTTTTTACTGGACTCATTTTACGGCCATCAAATTTCCAAAGCTCGAGGATAGAAGCCCCAAGAGCAAGATATTAGCCGTCTGGACTCCATGCAAGCGTTGTTTTTTTACCTGAAGGTCTAGAGGTTCCTTGAAAGATTTCGACGATACGGTTCGAAGATTAGAGATGGTAAAAGGCAACAGTGTCGCTGGAATCCACAATAGCGGCGAGAATATTGTGAGAAACATTTAGGGATATCCGAGTGATGAAGTTGCGATGGATCAGATGGTTGCATATTGTGAGGTTCATAAGTTGATCCGTAGAAATAATTGATAAGTCAAATAGGTTAGTTTGGCGGTCAAAACTGCATCCGAATGATCATTCTATGCATTTAACACAGCAAAAAAAAAGTTTTTATTATGTTTCAAACTATTTCAATATCAATACTTAAAAAGATGAACTGCTTCTACCTTCAAACTAAGCCTAGCTGTATTCTATCTTAATTTTATTGAGTAATTATCATGCAAATATTAAAAAGTATCAACCATATAGGATAGATTCTTCTATACTACATCCTACTATAGAATCATCTATCTAATATTTTTTTAATGATCCCTTACCATACTAATTATAAGGATCGATAGTCCTCGAGTAGTTTCTTCTGATTTACGCTCCTCTTCTTTGTTTTATTAGCTAAAGTCTACGAGTTCGGGAAGCTCCTTGAGGCGCAAAACATTTAGCTTTTCTCTTATGCAAAATATCTTCTAATTATTTACGTTAATCTAAGATAGAATCTAAATTTTATGTGAATCTTTTGTGATGTATCGATGGAAGAATAAGTTTTTTCTTTGACTATTTTTATTAAATTTTATCGAGACTTCTATTCTTAGGCGATTATTTTGATTCAATAGTAAAAAAATATCTAAGAAGAGTGTAGTCCTTCGCGTATTTCGGTTTTTCTCGAGAAGATGTTATATTTTGCATATATAAATCAATTATACAATTCATAATCATACAACGATATACAATTTTTATCAACTTAAAATTTATTGAAAAAAATCTATCGACATCCAAAATAGACAAAAAAATGATTTTTGTAAGTTTTTTATAAAAAGTTTAGATTGTTCTGTATTTTAATTTTTAAGATATTTTACCCGCAAATGAGAAAATATAGTACATAATTTAAATCTAAAGGTCTGGGCCTTTCAAGCTTAGTAAAACAAAATGCCGAGAAATCTCTGCAGGGTGGCTCAAGTGTCATAAGTTCTATCTAATATTAGTAAAAAATTATGTATAAAGCAATCAAAAGATTTCAAACAAAGCAGGAGAATAAGATAATAGTGACAATCAAATTATTTATAACTCTCTAAAAAATTACGAAAACTAGATAAGAACTCTCAAAGGAACAATCAAGCTAATAAAATTTCATCAAAATTTTTAATCAAGAAAAAAAGGATTCTTAAAAATTCAAAATTTTGTCAGAAATCAGTCGAACTGTCTTGAAACTTTGAAGCAAAATGAAGTATAAATTCTTTAGAAAATGAATTCTGGTGAGTATATACAAAGAGATTTTGCTCAAATATTATAGCAAAGATCTAAAATTTAAAATTAATAATAAGAATTTTTTTTACAAAATGCGATAAAATTGCTTAATAAAGATGTAGCAAACGAATCAAAGGCTGCAAAAGATATTTGTAAAATTTTAGATAAGAATATTTATAGAAATTTCACCAAATCTTTTTCTTCTGTGCAAAGATTTTCTCAAACTAGAGATTTAGATTTGAAAAATAGATAAAAAATCGTAAGAATCGTGCTCATTGCAACGGTTTTAATGATAAACAATAAAATAAATAGAATAAAGCAAGATGCCTTTGCAAAAATATTCAAAAATGACACAAGATTAGAGCAAGCTTTAAAAGCAGAAGCTGAACTTAAATTTCGAGGAAAAATGTTGAATTCTTTAAAGTAATATCCAAGAATGAACATTCAAAGAGGCTTATGGAACTGGTATTTAAGCTCTACTGTAAAAGGATAACATTTATTTCAACAATGTGCTGACAATCTTGTGCTTCATACTCATTGCAACAAAACAACTGTTTTCTACAGATTGAGAAATGTAGTTCGTGCAAGAAAAAGACCAATAGACTAAGCTTTAAGGAAAAAAATTATTATATTTTCTGCAACTTTGAAAACTATATTTACTAAACGTAATAAAAATTTGTTTTAGTAAATAAAAGTTTAAGCTAAAAATAAACAAAACTTATATGCCAAAGAAATGATTGTAAAAAACTCAAAAAAGCAAATAGGATGCATAAAATTGTGGTTAAAAAATGCAAAATAAAAGATTAAATTAACTGAAAATCAGGAAAAAATTAAATCTATTCAATAAATTTTTTTAAAAAGATTATTACAATCAAAAGTTGATAAAATATATGATGCGATCAAAAAGTGGAGATAATTGCCACAAAAAAATAAATCAGTAAAGTACGACAGGCTTACAAAATTTTAGAAAGGTCTAAGCGACTACTTTAATCTTACAATTAAACGATCATATATTGCCTTAAAAAATGAGCTTGAGGCAGGTCAAGCTATCAAGAAAAAAGCAGTTATTCAAATGATCAATACGACTCAAAGTGGTCAAAAAAAATTCTTTAGCCGATGGTTGACACTAACTTAAAAACATAAAACGCTTAATGAATGCAAACTTGTTGCTAATGTTTTGTCAACGATAACTTTTGCAATAAAATCTGTGTCAGACACCGTTTTTATCGATAATAAATAATAAAATATAATAAAAGAAAAAGCTTTGATACAACTTTTTACAAATATGTAAAATAACATGAGAAACTTTTTAAAGCATTGGAGAGATAAAAACTATATATAAAAATTGCGGTAAAGACCACCTCCCATGATAAAACAAGGCGTATTAAAAGTCTTAGCTGCATAAATCACAAAAAGTGAAAAAGGATTGATCAGAGAAGCTGTAAATAAATTTAAAAAAAATAGAAAAATTGTCGATATTCAAACAAACTTTTTTAAAAAACTTTTGGTTTCTAAAGCTAGAATAGCACTCATAGCTTTTCAAAAGTTTCAATCTTTGCCAAACAAAAAGGTGGCTTCTGCAGGTCTTGATAAACTTGCAAAATTTTAGAGAGGTCTAAGCAACTACTTTGACCTGACTATGAAACGATCATATATTGCTTTAAAAAATGAGCTTGAGGCAGGCCAAGCTATCAAAAAAAGAGCAGTGATTCAAATGATTAACACGACTCAAAGTGGTCAAAAACGGTCCTTTACTCGATGGATGATTTTAGTAAAGAATTATGCTTTGTAAAATCGTTGTCGTTAAGTTTTCAATCTTTTTTCTTAACTCAATCGCTCTTGTGTTCGTACCTTTAAAAATTTCTTCACATCACGTTCTTTAAACTTTTACTAAATTAGAAAACTTCAAAATCTTTTTCATCTAATGAGTAGTAATTCACGATAAAATACAATAACAGCTGTAAATTTATTTCAAGAATCTTCACGCTAAGTTTCTCGAAATAAATGGTATAACGGAGCTGCTCGACTACTTTCATTACACAGTAAAATTAATATACAAAAAAGTTATTGGAGATTAAGATAAAACGTACTTTTGAATCAAAGTAATATTTAATATCAAAAAAGTCATTTTCCCAAAAAATTGCTTTCTTTTTTATATAAAAACGAGTACTACTTAAAACTTGTAGCATTTTTCTCGATAATGAGAGTTGGAAAGAAAGGTGCTTAAAAAATGGATGTAAGCATGATGGCAAACCTTAAATATGAAGAACATTTAAATGGAAAGATAGATTAACCGCAGTCAACAAAAGTCGTTTAAAACACTATCCTAGATTTAGGAATTTAAAAATTGATTTAGAGTTCTATCTAAATTCCCATAAATGGTGCATAACTGACAGGTATTAGAATCGCTTCTCGAGTTTTTTCGAGAAATTTTTAAAGACAATTAGATAGATGGAGAAATAATGTAAATCCAACGTAAAAAATATAGAGGGTCTGCGAACAAGTAAATGACTTTTCTGTTCAGGTAATCAGCGATGTGTCAAAGTATGGAGCGATTGAAAATAGTGCAAAAATACTTAAAGCAGCTCAAAATCGAATCTTAGCTTTTGCTTTCAGATTCATAAGTTTTAGTGGTCTTTAAATAAAAAAAGATATTTATGCTCCTTAGGACCTTGATTAAAAAATGGAATTGATTAATAGACAGAATACTTTGATGTAAGAAATCAGAGATTTTCGCTAATTATATTAATAATTATCTAAAATTCTTATGGTGAAAGAATAGGAATTAAACAACGCGAATTAAACGATAAACATTCTTAGTATGCGAATCAATTTTATTCTTGTTTAAAAATTCATCGGCATGACTTCGAAAACGCTTAACTAAATTTTAATTCGTCATTTAAACAAAGCTTTTGATTGCATAATCGATAAAGCAAATGAAGTTTACTAAAGTAATTTACAAGAGGTCGATCATGATTGAATATTTGTCATTGTTATCAAAAATTTAGTTTTTCTAGCCATTTTTATTTTAAAAAACATATTTTGGATTATGTTTTTTGATAATTTTTTGTATACAGTATTTTTGATAAATACGCTTTGATTTTTAAATTATATAAACTACGAATAGAATGGGAATTCTAAGAAACAAACCACAGGTTGAACCCCAAAGATAACTATCAATAACCCCTTTAGACTGCTCTAATTTGCTTAGCTATCAAGGAGACATCAGTCGAGCGAATTTTAAATTTATAAAAAGACTAAAAATTAACGAAAGTTAAACTTCATGTATTCTTTGGCTAGCGAGCAACAAAAATAATTGTAAATAGCTATATTTCATACGCTAATTTAACAAAGAAAAGTACTTTTTTTAATATTCAGAGTCTACAATAATCAAAAAATCGAATCTGTATTGACATAACTCTATCTTTTGACTACTATTAAAAATCCTTTTTTAATAAAAACTTACTTTGCCTTTCAAGATTACGAATCATTATATCTTGTAACATAAGCTATCGATTCTGTGCCACTTTCGCTTTTATTAGATCACCATACATTCACATCAGAAGAAAGTAAGTATACAGCATTAGCATTGACTTCTCTGATAGAAGAAGTTCATAATTTAGGTTATGCCTTTACTGAGTTGTCTCCGGAACATATTCATTTTAATAAAAAAACTGGATAACTAAAGGTAATGTTGCTCTAAATAAGCTTATACAGATATCAAATCCCGCTAAAATAGATGCTCATTACACGTCTACTTCTGTATTAAAAATTTGCAAATATTCAGCCCCTGAGATCCTCTGCAGAGACAAAGTTCTTGCAGAGTGCGACTACTATAGTCTGGGCCTCATTATTTACTAAATGATGGCATAATCTGTAAAAAACTTTTAATTTAGAAAGCCTTCGCGCTTGATTAAAACTAAAATTTGACACGAAACCAACTATTAAAGCATATTCTTTAAGTATAAAAAAGTTAAGTTCCCTAAGACTGGTAATCTTAAGCAGCTGATTTTTTGATAAAAGTTTTGATAAAAAATCCAAAACTCAGACTCGGAAGGTATGGCGCATTTTAAAGTAAAACGAATAATATTTAGTTAAAAGTCATCCCTGGCTTTAGGGCTTCAATATAGACGAATATAGCAAAAAAGGAATAAATATTAGCTAGATGGAGCTAAGCAACATACCTAAGCTGTAAGTTAGCTAACAAATCGAAAAAGAAGAATCGAAACTTATCAACAATCACTTTTTTCAGATAAAATTCAGCAAATATCGCTATCGAAGATAATCTGTGGAATAAGAAGAATAAATTATACAAAGTTAGATGATATCAGCAGAAAAAACTTCAGTTTTGTTTAACGAAAGTCATCTTAAACTGAAAAATAGTCGCAATTGAAATCAATTATATAAAAAGATTTCATATTTTGATCCTTTATTATATATTTTTGCTCAATTTTATACTTCTATTGATTTTTATTCAAGATTATGTTTAGTATGAGTTATTGATGATTCTTTATTTGAAAATTATTTAAATCAGATATGCTCAAGGGACTCTACGATCTCGATTGCACCACTTGGTCGCCTCAAGGAAAGCTTTTCCAGGTCGAATACGCTATGTAAGCCGTCAAGCAAGGATCCATCTGTCTCGGACTCAGATCAAATCAGTTTGTCGTCCTCACCAGTCTCAAGAAACTTCCATCTGAGCTGGCTTGCTACCAAGACAAAATGTTCAAAGTCGACGACTATATCGGCATGGCGATGTCAGGGCTAACAGCAGATGCACGAGTTCTATGTAAATACATGCGAAACTAATCTTTGAACTACAAGTTGACCTATGGATCTAATCAACCTATCAATCGTCTTATCTTTAAAATCGCCGAAAGTACTCTATATTGTATTCAGAATCTCAAGTAAAAACTCAAAAAGCCTCAAAAAGACCCTATGGTGTAGGCTTATTGGTGGCTGGAGTCGATAAAAATGGACCTCATTTGTTCGAGACCTGCCCAAGCGGCAACTACTACTAGTACTATGCCTATGCGATTGGAGCCCGTTCTCAGTCTGCTAGGACATACCTAGAGGATCATCTGACTGAGTTCTTGAACTCGAATCTGCAAGAACTTATTCTTCACAGTCTCGCTGCTTTGAGAAAATCTGCCTCTGACTAAGGAGAGCTCAAGCCTAGCAGCGTCTAGATCGGTGTCGTTGGAGTTGACCGCAAATTTACCCTTTTGAGCTAAACTGAAATCGGAGGATATCTTGATCGTCTGAAAGATTTCAAAGGAACAGGAGCTATGTAAATCGAAAGCTGATAGTTGATAGGTCATGATATGCAACCATATAAAAAAGACCAAATATGTAAATTTTGGTAGAATTTTTACACCATCGATTTTATTTGACTCGATCATTAACATAGATGGATGATATTTTCATAATATAGATGGAAAATGCTATGGGTAAATGGTAAGTGTCATAAGAAGAGGCCCTTATGTGGATCAAGAAGCATAATTAATAGATTCAACCTGACGTCTGGAGGTAGAGAATTTATCAGAAATACGGAATATCTCGTGACGTTGAGAGTTAGGGTCTGCAAAAATAAGATCAGTTTTAAAACGATAAGTACTATATAAACTTCTTCTCGCAAAGAACACATCACCAGATACGCAATAGATACCTCGAAAGACTTAATATTAGTTAGAGCAATACAGAAACTCCATCTAAAAAAAGTCAGCATAGTAAAAAAATCATCACGTAGTTTTTATTTTTGACTGGGATGATACTCTACTATGCACAAGTCACCTAAGTTCCTTTCAATTTATCGATATCGGCTCATAAACGAAAGCTCTTTTGAGTAAACTTGATCAGTGCTCACAGCAGTTACTGACTCGAGCCGGAGCATAAGGACAGAAAGTTTTTGTTATCACTAACGCTGCTAAAGGATGGGTCGAATACAGCTCAAAAATGTATAGATTTTCATATAAAGTTACCTTCCGATCACTCATAGTGTGCTATCTGCCAACAATATTTAAGTTATTTCAGCTCGATCAATGTTCGGAGAACAGTTTCCTGGAGATTTTTCGAGATGGAAGACATAAGCTTTTAAAAGCATTCTTACAAAAATTAATCGCAACGTTTAATATTTGGTATACAGCTCGTCACTAATTTGATATGTATTGGAGATTCCAATATTGAAATGGAAGCGGCTCACAATCTTTCAAAATAGTTTGAACACAGTTTAGTTAAAACAATCAAGTTTCGATAAAATCCAAAGCCTGAATAGCTGATAAAGCAACAGGAACTTGTATATGAGCGAATGAAAGAAATTTTTGAAAGCAGCAAAAACTTGACGATAAGACTTTAGAGAAAAAGCAAAGAAAAGAAATGAAGACCATATGCACACGATCTTTATACTCGATTATATTTTGTCAAATCAATCTCATTTAATTAATAAAAAGATCATATTTTCATATCTTATTTAAACATTAATTACTATTAATTTAATTATTCAGAACAAAATAAAGAATTCAAATCATTAATCTTCAAGCTATTTATCTTTTATTTACACGCATAGAAGTATTCCTTGTTTTCGAAGTATTAAACAATTCGTTGAATCTTTTTCGATCAAGGAGCACTCATATTATCCGTTGAAAAAATATCCTAAATCTTGATACCCAGTTCCTGAGGGATTTCTATAAGCTTTCATGCTTCCATCTGACATCACAGCAAACAAACTGTTATAAGATTCTTTAATATCTTTGATTTAATCGACTGTATTGGCTCTTTGCCACATTTTTGACGTTTTCCAGCTAAAACGCCCCATTTGTGTCCATTCAGTTTCCTTTACATTTCGAGTCAAAACAAGTTAGTAATCTTTTTTTGTAGTAGAATAAACAACTTCGTAAAAAAGAAGATTATCTGAAGAAATAGAGGTAAGCTGTTTTCCCTCAGAACACCAAATTAACTGAGAAATCGGCTTGTTATGGCATTTTCCCGACTGAGATGATTCACACATTTTAAAAATTTATTTAGGTTTACTGCAGTTGTATATCGAAATCTGACCAGATTAGAAACCGGTTGCGAGTTTATCTCCAGTAGGGTTAAATGACAAGCAAGTTACAGCTTTTTAACTGTCTACTTAGACCACATTAATAAGCTGACTATCGGTATAGTCTTATATATACAGTTCTTGTTTTTTCGCTTGTACATTTTTGAATTTAAATATGCTGAGAGTTACGCTTTTAACAAAATTTTAAAGACCAATCGAACTTCCTCTATTGCTTTGATTGTTGTTAGAAGGAATTGTGTTTTTTTAAAAATATGTGTAAGCAACTAGATTTGCACAGACTGTCAATAATTGAGGTTTCTGTTTAAGTTTAATTGATTTAATATCGACAATCTGAGTTTCTTAGTTCAGTTAAATTACATTCATATTGAAATTGTTGGATATGCTATAGATATATTTTTAGTTAAATTAATTGTATAAAAAAGTACTAGATACATTTTGCCTACCTTATTAACGAAAAATCATGTTGATCTATGCTTCAGTTTTTTAAGTTTGTTAGAAATTTTCAGAAATTTAAAATATTTTTATCTTTCCGTTTCTAAGTGGATAATAAATTAACTTTTTGTCAAATAAAATTTCTCGACAAACATTTTAAAGTTGTAAATTAGATACGATGTTCAAACTCATTGTATCTTACCAAAAAGATGAAATGACGATTTTTTGATCCCATTATCCTGAACTAAAAAGTAATTTTTTTTCTTTTTGGTATTTTAAACAGCATACGAGGCCTTAGTGTACCTTTACGGTCTTATCTTTGATCGTTCCTTAATACATTATTTCTATAAATCCGTTAAAGTTTCCTAGAAAAATGATATTTTGATGCGCTAATTCACAAGAAGAAACGAAACCTTTCTCAAGAATAAGCTTGATTTCACATTCACTATTCTACTTAACTATCAGTTCATGTATACCCGTTTAATTTAGCAAAGTTATAGGTTAGGTCGCGAGAATCGTTATTACTTTTCCGATTTTTAAAGAGCTATTGATTCTTTTATTATTCGCTTAATCGAACAAAAACAAAGAAGAAGTCTGCTGTAGTGAAAATTTAGATATGCTTATCAAAAAATTTTTAAAGTAGATAGAAAGGTTTGGAGCTAAACTTCTTAAAGGATACTGACTTTTAGTTTTAAATTCGAGAATAAATTTATCTTAAATTTTTACAACTTTCCATTGAATAACTTCAGAATTTCTACCCTGAGATCCACTACAAAGCATTTGTCTTTAGCTATCATAATGCAAAGTGCATATCTAATAGTTGTGTTTCATATAAATTTTCTATTAAAGAATTATTGAAGTGCCGACAGCTCTGCAAATTTTACCTTCTAAAAGAGTTATAGTCTTAGTTCCTTGATTGAAACCGAAGACAAAAGGCACTCCGAGAATCTCAAGTTGAGGTGGTTAGTTTGATATTTAAGGTCGGTCAGCAGGTCCTAGATTTATATTTGTATTAAAAGGCGCTGTTTTAATGCTATTTATCTCTTCCATACTGACATCTTACTCTAAACGAAATTAGTCACCATCGGCATCTTAGGCAGAATTTTTTATGATATCTACGTGTTAATACTAAATTTCGTCTAATTATGCTTTTCCAGCCTTTTGTATAAAAAATTCTAACTATTTTTTGGCAATCTTTTTAAAATAATTTTTGTTTGCTTACATTATTATTTGATTCCTATATTATTATCAACTTCAATCATAATCTAAGCGCACCGGTAATCAAAAAAAGTTAAAAATTTATCTAAATTTTTAAAAAATTTAATAAGTTGCATTTTAATCTATCATTTTTATTTTGTTTTCGTTTACTTGACTTTTTCTTCTTTGACTTCTTAGTTTACTTCACTACTTTTAGTAATTGAATCACCGTTTCCAATGGCCATCTTCAAAATAAGATCAAAATGATTTTTTTTGTTCAAAAGTTGAGCCATTGGTTAAAATGAGCTTTCCTTGCCTTCTTCTTCCATTTTTTATTCCAAATATTTTTATCCATGTTTTTTCAAAAACATCAACTGCTTAATTCTTGTCCATCTCAGTGTTTCCTTGATAGGGCAATCCTTCACTGTATGGTCTTAGACAACAGCGCTATTAAAAAGATCCTTACCAGTTACTAGAGAAACGTACTTTCCGCTCTACTAGGACTGAACCTGTTTCAACTCAACGTTGTTAAAAACATCTCCGAAAACATAATAAGCGCCTTTAGCTATCAACATTTCAACCATTTTAGTGTTTCCTATCTTCATGGCTATTTTCAAAGGTGAAGTTTAGCTGTTCGGAGGATTAGGTGAACAGTTCATGACATTAAGTACGTGCTTGAGTATTTTGATATCTCCTGAATAGACGGCTGAGTGTATCACGGAAACATGACTGAAAATACTATTCACGTGTATTTGCATGTTTTTTGATGAAAAATATTCGATAAGTTCCATATTAGCGTATCTTACTGCATACATGAAAGGATTCCAGTTGTTAGGCGTGTGAAATTCGTTGATAAGATGCGGAAAAGTTTCAAAAAAACTTATAACTTGTTTCGTTTATCCGGCTTCTGAATGATTGATAATATACCTATCCAGCAGAAAAGTTTGTTTATGTAGGGGTGCTTGGTGACATGACTGTAGTCTACTTGTTCTTATTCAAAATCGTCCCCGTATTCGATTTTGTGCTAGCTTTCGTTGGCTTATTGAAGCATATTCATCATAAATATTATGAATTTTTACCTCCAAATAAATAGATATGCATTTTGTAAACTATAAGCGTTTTACTCAGATCATGTTTTTCATTTAATAAAGCGTATCTAAATGTATAATAAAAATGAGATTACTATTTAGATCCGTCAGAACCTTTTCTCTCGACTTCAATAATCTTAAGTCAGAGGTCACTACTACAGGCAGCAAAAACTACAAAATCGATGGTCAACCTCAGATTTAAGGTTATCTTACGAAAAATGGCAATAAAAGCAATCTTCATACTGTGGTCATGATACACGAATGGTGGGGCTTTAACCAGAGTATCACTCAAACTGCATAAATTTTCTCAAATAACAATATCCGCGTATTCGTTCCTGATCTTTACAGAGGAAAAGCTGCCAACACTGCATAAGTATCACGATCTTAATCTCAGGAAGCTGGCCACAAAATGTCGAATCTTGACTGGCCTAAAGCTATAGCAGAACTAGGCACTATCCAGAGTCATTTTGCAAGCACTAGTAAAAGTGTGAGTGTCATGGGATTTTGTATGGGAGGAGCTCTGACCTTTGCTGCGCTGTCATCAATCAAAGGATGGAAAGCCGGAGGAGTTTTCTATGGAATCCCAGATTTAAACATATTCAGACTCGATAAGATAACAGCAAATGTAATTGCTCATTTTGGCACAGCCGATCCTTTGAAAGGATTTTCAGATATAGATTCAGCCAAAAAACTGCAAAACGATTGCTCAAAAGGCAAATATCCAATCTAAGTTAAATTTTATGAAGGAGCAAGCCATGCTTTTTGCAATCAAGATTCAAGATACTTTAACGAACAGTGGCGTAACGAGGCATTTTATTGGACTAGAAATCTTGTCTAATCATGATGGTTTTACATGAAAATTAATCGAATCATTGTGAGTGAAATATTAAATTTAATGTTTTTAATCAAATATATTTTAATATAATTAACCACATGCGAGTTTGGCTTAACCAGCTCGACGGTACTACTACTCAGGCCGTCATCGAAGAAAACTCAACTCTCAAGGAATTCCTCGAAATGAACAACCTCATCAACATGAGACTTGTTTGTCAAGGAAGTAACGTCACATCTTCTTCCTTCGGATCGATCGCTGAGGATGCCAACCTCTGGGTTCAAGGCGGTCTTGAGGGCGGCAAGCGTAAGAGAAAGAAGAAAGTTTACACCACCAAGAAGAAAAACAAACACATTCACAGAAAGGTCAAGATGGGTATCCTTAACCTCTACAGCGTCGATGGTATAGTTTCGTCTATTCAGGTAAAGGAAACGTGACCCAACAACGCAAGACATGCCCTCACTGCGGTCCAGGCATCTTCATGGCCCAGCATTGGGACAGATATTATTGTGGATTCTGTCACACCACCATCAAGATGGACGCCGAAACCGTCAAGAAGAACGAAGAAATCCTTAAGAAAAAGAGAGCTGCTTTGGAAGCTGAAAAGAACGCCAAGGCTAAGGATGCCGCTGATAAGGCCCCAGCTGGAAAGAAAGATGCCAAGAAGAAAAAGAAATGATCAATCGCTGTCTTAACAATTTATACATTTATGTACATAAATCATCAAAAATTTCGATCGTTACGCTACACTTGATAAAGAGCTTATATTTACTGTTTAAAAGACTAAATTTTAAAAGATTTACTGGCAAACAGTACTGGTTGTGGTTGTAGCCTTTAAACTTATAGTTTTAAACCAAAATGCTTGTCTGGATTCCTTAGGCAGCACTTGCATGCAAAGAAGCAAAAAGACTTACACAGGCTACAGATGCGACGATCAAATCTATGCACAACCATAAGCCTATTTAATTGACTTGATATCTAAATTATCTTAAAATATACTTTAAAATAGGATAAGAGAAAATTACTGTCGAAGTGACTAGCAAAACTCCGGCTGAAATCCTGAAATTTCGCATCGGTGATTGATAACCTTCAAAATAGTGAGATTCTAGGCACATATTTTGACATTTTTTGCTTGAATCAAAGTAAGAATTTCCGAAAATATTGATATAAGCGTATGAATCTGTTCTGATAAGTCCGAAAAATGAGACACACCAGTTACAACCTGACTCAGGGAATCTTCCTGCAGCTGCACACCAGCTCAAAGGATGTAAAATGAAAATTTCGACTAAGTTTGATAGTATTCTCATGAAAGCATTCATAAATGATCCGAAGACTACGCTTCCCCAGTTGTATTTCATTAATCTTTTGAGACTTCCTTGTTATTTCTATGGACTACGCCAGTACCAGTCAGCTGCATTACCGGAAATGATAAAAATAACTAAATATTAGTTTTTTTACATGCATCTCTTAAAAATTGAAGTCCCCATAAAAATTCGATAATGTTCAAAACTCCAAAGATGATAGGGCTTGCAAAGTTGAAAAAATTGTTATCGAAGTGAGCAATTTTCATGAAAGAAGCATGCTGAAAGACGATCAGTGAAAAAAAACCGATGATAAGCAAAAAGAAAACGACAAGCCAAACAAAGTTTGTTAGGTTATTGTTGAGAAATTAAGCTGTATACTTCAGTATTATTCCTTGAAATTTTAATTCTCTGTAGTACAATACAAGGTTAGCTATCAGAACTACGACTATTAGTATTGAGATTAGAGCTAAGAATATACGCAATCCTATGTTACCGTTGAATAGTCTATTTATGATTATTTTTACTTATTGTCGATTAAAAAAGCCCAGATTGCTATGAAAAGACAACAGAAAATACCTCCGAAATGCGCGATAATTGGTGCGTAAGATGGTAATACTTGTACTACGAAAAGCCATATTAATCCGAGAGAAACTGCGATGATGCATGCAAGTCTGAAAGTAAACAAAAAGCCATATGTGTCATTCTATGTTAGCAAAGAGTTTGGTTGCTGTGATGAGCCTTATCTAAACAACTGTTACTTGATATCTTAATTTAATTAGATCATACCTACTCTACTCGATGTGATGAATGCGATAAAGAAAAGAACGATTGCGAAGATTGAGCTCAAGACAGTCCAAGTAAGGTCAGTTGATTTTCTATGTTGTTATTGTACCGGTAGATCTTAGGTTCTCTCTATGTTGGGATAAAGCATATTTCTAACTGATAATTTTTTTATAACTATTTATGAGGAAAGAATCAATAACAAAAAAAATATATACGGAGCATCTTATAAGATTGAGCCTTATTTTTGTAATTTTTCTTTTTATTTTTTTTAAATTTGTTGAAAAAGTTATAAAAAAGTATTGAATAAATTAAGTTTAGCTTATATAAATTAGTATCGTTGCGATGAAAAAATAATAAGAAAAAAATGATAGAAGCGACTTTAAAGTATATAGAATGCAAGAATAAAATATATCTAGAGCTATATGCAACAAATAGATTCGAATAAAAGACCTAAAGTGTTAAATTCTAATATTAAAACTTTTGCAAGTTGTTAATAAGTAACCGTAATTTTTAGGATCGGCTGTTATTATTAAATAGGACCCTTTCTTGACCAGCAATATTCGCTAAAATTTTCTCCCTAAAAAATAGCCTATATCGACGATAGCATCTGATATCACAACGAATATTATTAGCCAAATAGACTTTTCTGTGACAAATAGTTGCTCACACATTTTAAGCTTTCAATTAAGTGTTTTAAATCGATAGATTAACCTAGAAAGTAGCTAAATATTGCTATTTAAATAACAATGTGCTTAAATTTGGATAATGATAGGATAGATAATAGATTCATACCAGGTAGAGAATCGCGCTAATTATTGGCTAAATAAATTTTAGAAAGCTCTGAACTAAAAACTTAAATCTCCTCATCAAAAAACTAAATAAAATTAGCTGTTGACCAGAAAAAAAACAAAAAAATAGACAGATATGGATATTTAAGAGTAACCTATATATAAATGATTTAGATATTCTTACTATAAATTAATACATATTTTAAAATTAACCAGCTAAACATATGCTTTAATTAAAATTTGCCACTTAAAAATATCATTAAGCTGGATTGATTTGTGAATGATATTTTTAATTAAACCTAAGAAGTTATTAGAACCGATGCAAATAAGCAGCTCACATTCAAGAATACACTCGAACACGATTACTCTTAGCAGACAAGAGCCCAGACTGAGTCGCCAGACCGACCACCGTCTGCGTCAAAACTACATTCTAAAAAAACACCATAACTCGACAATAGAAGACACCAGTAAAATAAAAGATAGACCCTAATTGATAAAATTCATTCCAATCAAGCCCAGTATTCACACACAAACTGCTCTAAATAAATTAAAAATCATCATACAATAATAAAACAATCGCAAGCCTATCAAAAGAAGACCAAGATATATGCGTCTCAGAAGGCCTTAGCACAACTCTCCTATGCAGGTTCGTTACCCTTAAAAATTCATTAAAGCCAAAGAAAGCAAAGATAACTCTTAGTAAAAAACAAGATAAGGAAACTCTGAGGTCAACGACATTATATTGAATCAATTAGTGACTCAGGTGCAACAAAGAGCAAGCAGGACTGCTAGAAATCCATATGTAAGAGGATCTTTGTATTTTGTAACAGGCGCTTTGAAATTTTACAAAGAACAAGGGTCAGCTATGCGTGAATATCTTTTGGACTGCATTTATTTTCTAGAGTTGATGGCGCACTACAACAACACACCTCTCTATAGCTAAAACAAACCGATTTTTCTTCCACAAAAACCCTAGTATCAAGGTATTTTTTTCAATATTTAGACAAAATTACAGTCGTTCTGGACCTCGATGAAACCCTTGTACACTGTTACTAATAGCCAGACCATCCTCACGACGTCTCTTTACAAGTAAAATTCCATTCAGGTTCGAAAACTATTGCGCCGATCAATATTCGACCAAATGCTAAAAAATTCCTATAAGCTATTGCTAAATAATTTTAAGTAATTATTTTCACTGCGAGCAACTAAATGTACGCAGACGCAGTAGTCGACTATTTCGACCCGAAAAAATAGCTTATTCAGCACAGATTGTACCGTAGACATTGCGATTATATCTAATAAGGCTACTACATAAAAGACTTAAGAATACTTGGAAGAGATCTTTCTCAAGTAGTTCTGGTTGACAACGCAGCTTATTCATATGCATTTCAAGTAGACAATGGCATCCCGATTACTCCTTTCTTTTCGGGACAAGATTTTGAACTTAATTCTCTTCAAGAATATTTGTTTTCGCTCAAGGGACATGAAGATGTAAGATAGGCTAATAGAATAGCTTTTCGACAAGCAGAATACACAAAATATACTACTGTAGAGGAAGTCGTTTAGAATCTCTACAAAAAACACTGATTTTATAATAGTCTTATTCAACTTCAATCATTCTTTTTTCACGCCAACGTACTTAAAAAGCTTTTACATGTAAGTTCCTTGCCGCATCATTAACTTTTTCAACATAAAAGTACCTTGAAAAGGTCTGGACAGCGATGTTTGATAGAGTTTTTAAATGAATTTATGTGAATGGTTCCAAGACTTAATTTGATTCTCAGCAACTTTTTTTGGGGATTGAAAAGCCACTGATACAGGAAAAATTGTTATTTTTCAGTCGATGGTATTTAAATATTGAAAAATTCGGTAGATGCATCTTACTCAAGGACTTTTAAAGCTGTTTCTATATTATTTTCTGCTATCTAAAGAGCGAATTATACTTTTTTTTCTTCGTAGCCTGCTGCTATTAACTGTCTATTTAGATACAAATCGATTGTTTTTGGGGTACTTTCAGCGGGAGAAACCTAACAGAACCCCAAAATCGTAGATAGAATGTATTATTTTTACTTTCGAAGAGCCTAAATGAGCTAAATAAACCTAAAGCAATTATTTTTTGTTTCCAGCTAACTTCGTAAACAGAAAGTCTAAAAAAGACTAGCTTTCGATAAAAATTTGATTCTTAAGAGCAAACTAATACGGAAAAAGTTTTCGAACGGCAACTTTTTTATTCTACTAGGTAAGAAAAATATTTTTTTCAATACTTTTTGTTATCTATTGAATCGTCTATTTTTTTTACTATTTTTTTTCTTCGATTCTTGTGAGGTCATCTTGATTAACTTAAAGAGATTAATCTGCGTCTTAGATGATCAAGTACGGATACTTGATTTTTCCTTCTGATAGTCTCTGTGACATATTAATATTCGTATATCAAAGATATTCGTAATAAACTATAGATAGATAAGGATTAATACTGAGATTTATTAAGTTATAATTGCTATTGCTGGCATATTCAATATGAGTTTTCGAGCTAATGTTTAGATCGCAATCGCCCTCAACGTGCTTACTATCAGCTCCTTTCGCAAACAAGGCACCATGCGCTTTCGAATGACCCTCCAATAGACTCGCAATTCATTATCTGACCCTTCACAAAAGAATGTTTGTTTGTTGCAATATAGAAGTCAGTCTAAACTATTCCATGTCCCCCTTACAACATATACAAACAGTAAGCTTAGATCGATGCAGAAACAATAAATTCGCAGGGATGAGTAAAGAAAGCTCGTTTATCGATAACGACCTTGAATGCTATTTTTCGCCTCTGTTTCTATCTAAATTCCAAATTCAGCAACACCCTTTATAGTAGATTTGTTTCTTCAGGCTCTATGCAGATGTCGAGTAACTAAGTAAAATGCGACTTCTTCTGAAAGTAGAACTCATTTTTACCCCTGATGGACAATCTGTATAAATGCCATAATAAAGACATGCACATAACTCGGGAAATATGAAGGTTAAATACACATAATCGGCTCAACTGCAGTATATTTACCCATTTTCTTTGATGATTTCGGTGGATTTGCCATCTCGAGTACATACCAGTCGACTATCATGGACTACAAATTTTAGGCTTCAGAAAATAATAATCAGTTAGCTACTTTTAGCAACTATCTTCATGTAGTTTCTAAAGGATGTAACAATTTTTTTATGTAGCACGCAGTCAGGATCTTATTCAGTTCTATTAGTACTACAGAAATAGCCTAGAAACTTAGCTTTTCACAGTTCAGTAGAGACATTCAGATTTGCTAAGAGTCCTCAATATTCCCAACAAATATGGTTTTATAAAAGTTGGACCTAATGAAGCACTTCTACAGCTTCTTGGCTCAATAGATTCAATAAGAATGTCAAAACAACAGACCAGAGATCATCTTTGGGGCATGTAATCTTTGAGAGATCGTTTAGCAGCCTAGATAAGCAACGATTACAACTCTTTAAAAGGCTTAATCTATCAAAAATGGAACGAATATTTACTTTTTTTAGGTGCAAACATCA
>Ga0169931_10002738_pt1 | contig 28442 bp, 31 predicted proteins | sample Kivu_15m_20L_FD_129675 | JGI IMG/M metagenome (GOLD analysis project Ga0169931, IMG submission 129675) | Freshwater microbial communities from Lake Kivu, Western Province, Rwanda to study Microbial Dark Matter (Phase II) - Kivu_15m_20L... | ecosystem: Environmental > Aquatic > Freshwater > Lake...
AAATCCTTCAACCATTCCTCCCGCATACTCCCGGACACCGTCGCCTCGGCCCGATAGTCGCCATGCTGCACCGTCATCGTGACCGGCTGGCGCAGATCGGCACACGCGGCTTTCATGGCATCGGTCGGTTTGAACCGCACAAAATGCACGGCGCTGATTTTGGTCTCATGGCTATGGCCGCCCTCGAATTCGCCGAAGACCCGCTCATCCCCCGCCACAATCGCCACCTTCTGGCCATGGTCCAATCCCATGAAGGCATCGAGCCACTCTTTCATTCTGGCGTCATCCGTAATCTCGATCAAGAGAGTCGCACTCAGCTCCCCGTTCGCCGGCAGCAGCGCATTATAGACCTCCAATTCTTCCTGCACCTTCGCGGGATCGACAATCTGCTCGACCCGGACCATCTCCTGGATCTGAAACTGGAGCGTCTCCCGATTCTCGAATACCAGCGTGATCAGCGGCCCGATGGACAAACGCCGCCGCTGTTTGAGCGCAATGATGCGGCGGCGGAACGCCTCCCGCTGCCGCTCATAATCGGCCATAGGGATAATCTCTCCCGGCAACAATGGCTTCATTGTTCGTATCTAGCCCTCTTTTTCCCGATCACTCATCGCCCATCACTCGTTACAACTTCTACGACGGCAACCCGTAGGCGTCACGCACGATCTGAATGGGATGCTTGGCCGCCTTCCCGCCGACATGCGCCGATGCGCCGGCCTGATCGAGCTGCAACCCGGCCAACGGACAGTCCGACGCCACCAGATCGGCGGGGGACTGCTCGATAGCCCGAACGGCTTTCTTGGCAATGAGCATCGACAGGGGGAAGAACTCCGTCTTGGCGGACCAGGACCCGTCGTGACCGGAACATTTCTCGATCACCTCGACCTGCGCCCCGGCGCATTCCATCAGCTCTTTCGACTTGAACCCGATGTTCTGGTCGCGGAGGTGACAGGGAATCTGGTAGGCCACGCGGCCCGGCTTGCGCACAAAATCCGTCGCGAGCGTGCCCTCGCGCTTCAGCTTCATCAGGTATTCGCAGATATCGAAGGTGTGCTCGCTGACGGTTTTGGGTTCGTCCCCGGCGAGCAATTCCGGATATTCCCGCTTGAGCATGAGACTGCAACTGGGCACCGGCACGACGATATCGTACCCCTGCGCGACCCACGGAAGCAGCGAACAGACATTCGCCTGCGCCGCTTTCTGCATCGCCACCGCATCGCCGATGTCGAAGGACGGCATCCCGCAACATTGCTGATCCGGCACCACGACTTGAATCCCGTTTTTCTCCAGCACCTGCACCGTCGCCTTCCCCACATCGGAGGCCTGGTAGTTCACCAGGCAACTGGCAAATAACGCCACCTTCTTCTGCGACGGCTTGGGGGGAGGTGGCGCGGGCCGGCGCTGAAACCAGCGGACAAACGTGTCCGATGAAAAGTGCATGATGCGGCGGTCGCGATGCACGCCCAGAACCCGCTCCATCGCCTGACGCAGGCCGCCAAGCGCCAGCGCCCAATTGGTGAGCGGCGCCACGATCGTAGCGAGGCGCCCGATCACATCCGTCTGGATTAACAGGCGGTCCCGCCAGCGCACGCCCCGCTCCGCGGCAAACCGTTGCTTCCACAAAACCATGAGCTTGGGAAAGTCCAGCGCATATTGATGCGGCGGCGTATAGGGACAGTGGTTGTAACAGAGCTTGCAGTAGTAGCACTCATCGACCACCCGCTGATGCTCGGCGGCCATGACCTGCTCGACATGGCCGTCATGCCGATCGACGCCATCGAGGAGCGTATTGAACGAGGGGCAGAGGTTGAAGCAGCGGCGGCACCCGTCGCAGATTTCATAAATCCGCAACGTGTCCTTCTCCAGCTGTGCCGGATCGACGGGATGGATGAGGCTCAGACCTTTCACAGCCGGTATTGTCTCCCGATGAGAGGCGAGAACACAAGGCGGAAACGAGGAAGGGTGGACCAAGCCTCAGCCCGATCCACCCTTCACAGACATTCGGTCAGACCTGAATTAGCCCTGCTTCAGGCTGTCGAGTCCCTTCTGGAACCGATTGGCATGGGAGCGCTCCGCTTTGGCCAGCGTCTCAAACCACTCGGCGAGTTCGGCAAACCCTTCGTCCCGCGCCGTCTTCGCCATGCCCGGGTACATCTGGGTATATTCGTAGGTCTCGCCCTCGATGGCGGACTTGAGATTGGCTTCGGTATTGCCGATCGGCACCCCGGTGGCCGGATCGCCGACTTCCTTCAAGAAATCGAGGTGGCCGAACGCGTGGCCGGTTTCGGCTTCCGACGTGTCGCGGAACAACCCACCCACATCGGGATACCCTTCAATATCCGCGCGCCGCGCGAAATACAGATAGCGCCGGTTCGCCTGCGACTCGCCGGCAAACGCGTGCTTGAGATTTTCGTGGCTCTTGGTCCCCTTCAAGCTGTTTCCCATTATCCGTCCTCCTCCTCCGTAAGAATCGATTGGTGCTGACTGTCTGCCCGGTTATTCGCCTAGGCCGTATAACATAGCCGCCACGCTGGATCAACGGGCCAGAAGGCTCATGCCGCTCCGGACCACTGCGGGAGATCGCGCTCGACTTCCGCCAACATTTTGTAGGCCGCATCTTTCGGCGACACGAGCGGATTCGTCGTCGGCCAGTCGATGGCCAACCCAGGGTCATTCCAGCGAATACCCTGTTCATCCGATGGCGCGTAGTAGTCTGTACATTTATACAGAAACCCCGCCCGCTCGCTCAGCACACAAAATCCATGGGCAAACCCCGGGGGAATATAGAGCTGCCGGCCATTGTCGGCGGATAATTCCACTCCGTACCATTGTCCGAAAGTCGGCGATCCCTTCCGAATATCGACCGCCACATCGAACACCCGCCCCTCAACCGCCATGACCAGCTTTCCCTGAGGACGAGTGAGCTGGTAATGCAATCCCCGGAGGACATTCGCCTGCGACCAGGAAAAATTGTCCTGAACAAAGGGGGGGGCAATACCGGCCTCCCGATAGCGCGCCTGATGATAGGTCTCCACGAAGGCCCCGCGCGCATCCCGCCAGAGCGCGGGTTCGATGAGCAACAGGCCGGCCAGCGGCGTAGTTTTAACCTGCATGCCCACCTGCCGGATCGACAATATCGGGCCCTTCGGGGTAGAGTTGCTGCAGCCGGTCGATGAGCGGCTTGGCAGCCGGCGTGCTGGACCGCGTCGGGTCGCTGGGCGGATGGTCCCAGATCATGGTGCGGATGCCCGCCTCCAGCAAGATCGAGCGGATCGCCTCCAGGCAGGCGTCCAAGGTCAAGTCGTCGCCACAGCGAAGATCCAGCACCCGTTCCTCCCGGCGCGTGGGAGGCGGCTCGGTATGGATGAGCGCCCAGCACCGGTCGAAAACGGCCTGGCGCACCGCCGGGGGAATATTCAGCGAGTCGAGGTCAGAGGTACAGAGCGCCGACACAAACAGCACGAACTGAAGATCTGGCATCCCTGGGTTATCGAGATCAAGCGATTGCATCACGCAGCTATTATCGATGGACGCTGTGACCGAGTCAACGGCCACGGCGTCACATCCGCAATATCGTCTCAGCCAGAAAGGAGCCTCCCGCCCATGGTCACCATCATGCTCACAGGCCAGCTGCAAACCGCCGACGGAGAACGCGATCTGGCCTGCGAAATTCCGTCGTCGATGTCCGTCCGCCAAGTGATTCAGCGCCAAGGCGTGCAGCTCCGCCATCTGTTGCAGCTCCTGCGCGAAAAGAAAGTGCTGGTCACCATCAATAAGCGCATTGCGAGCGAAGATTCGCTGGTCCAAGACGGGGATGCCATTCGCCTGGTCGGCCACGACGGGATGGGCGGAAGCGGCCTGGGCCCCTCACACGTGTAAAATACCGGTGCAGATAAATAAAAGGGCCGGCTTCCTCGATGGAAACCGGCCCGTTCGTATGTCGTCATCTGCAGCGGATGAAACCGGATGAACGGCCATGGCGCTGCATCGGCGCCAGATGGAAATCCTGTTACTTCTTGCCGAGGATTGCGTCCTTCGCCACCTTCGCGACGCGGAACTTCACCACACGCTTGGCTGGGATCTTGATCGGTTCGCCGGTCTGCGGGTTCCGGCCCATGCGGGCCTTGCGGTTCGCCAGCACCAGCTTGCCGATGCCCGGCACCGTGAACACGTTCTTGGCTTCACGATAGGCCAAGGCGGCGAAATCGTCTATCATCTGGACGGCGGCCTTCTTGGTCAAGCCGGTCTTCTGGGCCATGTAATCGGCGATCTGCGACTTCGTCATTGATTTTGCCATTCGAGAACCTCCTTGGAAGTGAGAGAAAGTAAGAACACAGACTCGATGTTGCTTCGCCTCTCTTGTAAACGCCCTGACTCAAAGTCGTGCATCGGGAAACCGGGCCCTGATGCGGGATACCGCTAAAACTCGCGTGAGTGTAGCCAAGAGTCTCCATGCTGTCAACGGGAAAAGCGCCCGTCTGGCGTGGGAAACCGCCGATGAGGCCCTCTTGCAGTTCCAAGACACCCAGGGGTAGAGTAGCCTCCAGATTCGCCGGCAGCCGAGCGTTCGCTCTTCTACGCCGACCGGCGCGAAAGGATTGTCATGGGCAAGGAACTCCCGATTCTTCCGGCAGCGGCACAGCCCTCGTCATCCGAACAGGCTGAAACCTTTGTCTATTCCCGCGTATTCTGCCAGAAGGAAAACTCGCCGCCGCTCCGGCTCTTGATCGATTTTCTGAAAGCCCGCGGTCAAACGCCGATCGTGCCCTCCAACATCGACGAGGCCGCGCTCGATGAATGGGCCTGGGTCAGAATTGCCTTGGGCTATCACCGCGACCGCCAGCCGGTCCAGCTCTTTTGCGTCCGCGACCGGGGGAGCTATCAGGATGTATTTCAACAGGAGCAGAAACAATTCGTCGATCTCCTGACCGCCTACGAAGATATCGAAGCGACACTGGCGCAGGAATACGTCACCCGCTCGCAGTTCATCCTCACCACCCGTTTCTCCAAAGCCGATATCACCGACGAAGGCTACGATTTCAACGGCTGGATCCTGGAGTTCTACCAGGATCAATGCAACGGCATCGTGCAGATCGACGATCAGGGCTTTTACTCCCCCAAGGGCGAACTCATCGTCGATATGGCCCCCCAAGAGGATTAGCCCGCCGTGCCCGAAACGCCTCCACCGGCGGTGCTCCCCTCAGCCCTCGCGCGAAAAACATCCCGGTGGTTTGAACGGGCCTCGGCGGCGCTCTTAGGCCAAGTGCCTTGCCAGGCCGGCTGCTGCCGCTGCTGCATCGGGCCCTTTCCCATTACCCTTCTGGACCGCGCGGAAATTCAACGCGGCCTGCGCCAGCTCCCTGGCCGCCAGCGCCAAGACATTCAAGAAAAGGCCGGCGCTCAAGCCGCTGGTATGGAAACGGCATTCCCCTCCCTCTCCGCATCGCCCTTCCTCGATCATTGGCCCGATCCGCTGATCGAACAGCTCGTGGAGCAGTTCGCCGATCAGCCCTGTCCGGCGCTCGATGATGATGGACGCTGCGCCGTCTACGCCTTTCGCCCCCTCACCTGCCGGTCCATGGGAATTCCGTCGGAAGAGGCCGGAACGGTCGAGGGCGCCTGCGACATTCAAACGGCTATCCCTATCATTCGACTCTCTCCGGTTCTTCGCCAAGAAGAAGAGCAGCTGGCCGGAGCAGAAGCCGGGCAACTGGCGGCCCGGCAACAAATGGAATCCGCAGAGGGAGAAGAACTCCTCCTCCCCTATGCCTTTTTGCCTGAAAATCCCCACAAAACTAGATCAATCACCGCCTAGACAGAGTCTTTTCTCCTGTGCTATAGTAACCACTCCTTGCTTGCGGGAGCGCCTGTAGCTCAGCTGGATAGAGCATCAGCCTCCGGAGCTGAGGGCCACAGGTTCAAATCCTGTCAGGCGCACCACCAGCAAGCAGGCAAGGGATAGAACCGCCGCACATCTCCGCACCGTACATACCTAGGTGGGCCGTTAGCTCAGTTGGTAGAGCAGCTGACTCTTAATCAGCGGGCCGTAGGTTCGACCCCTACACGGCCCACCAAAACACACTTCCTCCGTACCGCCACTTCATGATCGCGTGCTCGTAATTGCCGACGGTGGATAACGCCACGCCGCTAGAATCGATACTGTCCGCCGATCGACACCTGCGCATCCTGGAAGCTCCGCGTCTCGTTCGTCGAGACGCGCTGGGTGCGCTGCACGCCCACCGTCAGCAGCGCCGCCGGGGTCATACGGTATTGAAGCTCCGCTGCGCCCTGATGCGTATCGTCGTGCCGATTGAGATGGGTGTCGCCGGCCAACTCGCTGGTGAAATCTTTCCGGCGATAGAGATAGAGGAGATGGAGCGACAGCTGCTCCGTCAGACCGGCATCGACACCAGCCGAGGCGACATGCTGCCGATAGGACACATCGTCATTGAAGCGGAGATCCCCGGCCCCGTCCGCATACCCGCGCTCGAAGAGATACCCCAGCGACGCCGTCACCCGGTCGAACAGCGCATAGGAGACACGGGGACCGGCCGCCCAGAATTGCGTATCCCGCTCGGCAAACGCCTCGTTATAGAACCGAAGCCCGCCGCGCCCGATCAGGCTGACCACCCACCGGGCGCCGAGCTTTTGCTCCCATTCGACCCGTCCGGTATGCGATGTCACCCGTTCATCCTGGATCGATCGCGTGCCGGTTCTCCGCTCGAAGTTGGGCCCCAGGAACATATTCGGCACATAGCGGTAGCGCACCAGGACCGTCGTGTCAGGCGAAAGCCCTTGCGTCATCTGAAGCCGGTAGTCGGCATGGTTGAAAGCAGGGTTGTCCGTATAGACAAAGCCGTGCGCTTTGGCGGAAATCTGATTGATGCCGAGGGCATTCGTCGATGTCCGAATGACCTCCAACGAAGGGTCCCAGACCACGTCCGCTTTCTTTTCCGCGGGAACGACGGTCGGCTGACTCGGATCTTCGCTGAACTTTTGGCGGCGTGAGGCAGAGAACTGGAAGACGTCGTCGGTGTAGGTCATCCGGCTCCCGGCGATGGCCGACCAGTCGGACTCGGCGCACGCGGGAATGGCCGGAAACCCGAGAACGGCTGCCATCGCGATGGCGGCCCATGGCCGCGCCGATTGTCGCATGTCTTATGGACGGCTAAACGATCGCACGTAGAGCAAGACGTGCCAGGCTTCTTCTTCGGTGAGGATCAGCGGGACAAACGACGCCATGTCCGTCCCGGGGCTCCCGTTCTTGAGAATCCAGAAGATTTCGCCGTCGGCTCGCGCGGCCTGCCAGGCTTTATCGGTGAAATTGCGCGGAAGCTTGCCCCGCAGCCCTTCGACATCGCCAAGGCCCTTGCCATCTCTCCCGTGGCAGGTCACACAGAAGGCCTTCCCGTGAAAGATCGCCTTGCCTTTTTCGATAGCCTCCGGAGTCGCCTCGAACGGATTGCGCCACGACCGGGCTTCTTCTATCTGATCGGCGGGAACGCGCGGTTTCAACACCGCGGCGTCCGACGCAAACGACCACGATGCGGACCAGACAAACACGCCGCCACAAACCGTCCAGACAAGGGCTCTGCCAATCATCAGCACGCGCCTCCTCCGTTCCCATGCAAAATGGGACCGCCCCAGCGACGCCGGCAACGGTCCCACTCCTGACATTCCTCTATGCGAACGCGCTCGTACGCTTATTTTTCGCTATATCCAGGGAACTTATGGCCGAGCGATGCGGGAAGGTCACCGTCCCATCCGGGAATTCCTGCCCATACTGCCAGAGATGATAGATCACGCCGTCCGTCCCTGCCGCGGCTTCCGCCACCTTCGCGGCTTGGTCCGCCGGCATGTCCAGAATCTGCACGCGGCCCGTGGCAATTTCCACCTTGTGATCGTGGAAATGCCGATGCCATTGAATGGCCGGCAGCTTGCGGGTCAGATCCTTCGCGACGAAATACTCGATCGCGACCAGCTTGGCTTTCGGCTCGGTGGATTCAAAGAGCAAACATTGAAAAATCTGATCCGAAATACCTTTGCAATAATGATGGAAGGGGCCGCCCGGCGTGCCATCCGGCATCATGTGCGGAGCTTGCACGTGAATATCGAAGCCTTCGACGGGGGACTTCGGCTCTCCGCTGACGGCCTTCTGGGGCGCGATCCCCGAACATCCGATTGCAGCCACCGCCATGATGGCAAGCAGTCCCTTTTTCATCACGCGCAACCTCCTGATTATGATGGTTAAACAATCGCCCCGAACCAGCAGGCCCGAGGCGCCAGCATACAATACCATTTACTGAGAGCCGCCCCTAGAAAAAACGATTCAGGAAGGTTCACCGGCCCATGCCCTTCGGCAAGACAAGCAGCCCACAGGCTCACTCCGGCTCTCGCATGACGCGGAGAAGCCGGCGTCTAGGACGTCATCGTTGAGGGATTGGACCTGGTGGGCGTGATCAGCTTCTGCGCGGACTGCGGGATATTGCCCTGCGCATCCATCATTTCAAACATGAGGCAGCATTTGAGCCGCCCGCAGACACCGAGCAACCGGGGGTCTTCCACTTGCAGGCCCAGCGTTCTGGCTTGCTTCACCGTCACGGGCTTCACTTCGGTGAGAAAACTCGCGCAGCAGAGGACCAGCCCGCAGGTATCGATGCCCCCCAGCCGCCGCGCTTCTTCGCGCACACCGACCTGCCGCATTTCGATGCGGCCGCCAAAACGCCTGGCCAGGTCCCGCACGAGCTCGCGGAAATCGATGCGATCGTCGGCCGTGTAGACGAACGTGAGCTGCCGCCGCTGCAGCGCGCCGAACACTTCAACCAGTTTCAGACGGAGTTTGAACTCCGAGGCTTTCGCCCGGCAATAGCTGGTGGCCTCGTGCGACAGCCGCTCAAGCCGGGCAATCAGCGCCGCATCCTCCGGACTGGCTTTGCGCAGGATGGGTTTCAACACACGCATCGGCGGAATGAACGGCGTGCGATAGGGCTCGGCATAGACCACCCCGTACGTCACTTCGCCATCCACTTCGAGCAAGACCCGGTCGCCCACGTGCAGCGGCAACTCTCCGGCATCGAGCTTCTTGACTTCCCCGCGATCGCGCACCTTGACCTCGGTCAGCCTGACCGAGTGGGGATATCCCTGTGACAATTCTTCCATAATGGCCTGATCCATGACGCGGCATAATACACGAAATCCCTCCGAAGGGGAACCGTAGACCGGCCCCCTCTTGCTCTCTTCCCGTTCCTGAAACGAGCGTCAAAAACCGTCATAGAGCATTGATATCTAAGCACTAACGAGCCAGGCACTCCGCAACGGCTTTATGGTACTGTACCGGTAGGATACGAAAGAGGGTGGGGCACCCCCCTGATTTCAGCAGGTCACCGGGGCATCCGCCGCCGTATTGGATGGAGCAGGTTGTGATCGCGCGAATACCGACTCGAGTTATTCTTCCGTTCGGCTATCGCATTTCGGTCCGCCAACTCACCGCCGTCGAGATGGATAAGCAGGACGCCAACTCCGACGGGATTTGGGACGAGGAAACCAAGACGATTTATATTCGCAAACGCCTCCCGGTGACACGGCGCCGCTACATTCTCGCCCATGAACTCGGACATGCCTGGCTGGACTGGCAGCACCGGTATCTCGATGAAGGAAAAGCCCGCAACTGACAGGCGGGTGAAAGATCCGGGTCACTCCCCCGCCATGTTCAGAATATGACGCCATTCCTTTTCGGCCACCGGCTGAACGGACAACCGCGATCCCTTCTGGAGCAGCGCCATTCCTTTGAGCGCCGGCTCGTCCCGCAAACGCGTCAGAGAGAGCGGCGCAGCGAATGTCCGGACATGCCGAATCTCGACCAGATCCCAACGGGGCTTCAGGGGGTCGCTCGCGGGATCGAAATGCTGGTTCGACCGTTCAAACTGGGTCGGGTCCGGGTAGACCGTATTGATGACTTCCGCAATCCCCACAATCGCGGGAGGCGTGGCATTGCTGTGATAAAACAACACCTGATCGCCCTCCTGCATGGCCCGCATATAATTTCTGGCCTGATAGTTCCGCACGCCGTCCCAACAGGTGCTGCGATTGGGGCCGCGCGCCAGATCGTCAATCGAAAAGACCGACGGTTCCGATTTCATCAGCCAATAACGTCGAGATGGAGCCATGCGCGCTGTCCTCCCTTGACCAGATGTCTGCCAGGTATGCTGGGCCATCGGCCCTAATCACACGGAGCCTCTATGGAACTGACCCCATTCTTCTTCGTCCTCTACAAACTCGTCAAGTACGGCGTGTACCCCTTGACCTGGGTCGTTGGATTGTCCGGCCTCACCCTCCTCCTCGCCTGGCTCCCGGCCACACCGGCGCGTCAGCGCCACATCCGCCTGGCCGCGACCATGACCTGCCTCGCCCTGCTGTTGACCACGACTCCCCTCGTGGCCAAACCCCTCACGAGCCTGCTCGAAAGCTGGCCCGTGAATCATCCCGGCCCCTCTGCTCCCCCTCCGCAGGCCATCGTGGTGCTCGGCGGAGGAATTGACGACACAGGCACGCTTCGGCCGTCGATTGAGCTCTCGCCGGAATCGCGGCTGCGTACCATCTGCGGCGCCGACCTGTTCCAGCAGGGGCTCGCACCGGCCCTCCTCATCACGGGCGGAGATCTCAGCCTCTTCGGATCCGGCCCCACGGAGCCCGCCACCATGAAAGAGTGGGCCATCCGGCTAGGGGTCCCGGCTGAAGCCATCCTCACCGATGAGCGCGCCAGAACCACCTATGAAAATGCGCTGGGCGCCAAACGGCTGCTCGGAGAACAGGCCTCGATCCTGCTCGTCAGCTCAGCCGGCCACCTATGGCGCGCCACGGCCCTCTTCGAGAAACAGGGATTGCACGTCACGCCCTATGCCTGCGGCTTTCACGCCAAACACCGTGCGATGGACGCCTGGAAAGATCTCACGCTCTTCGATGTCCTGCCGGCAAGCTGGGCCTTGCAACGCACCACCGAAGTGGCGGAAGAAGCGGCCGGCATGATCCTGTACCGGCTGGCAGGCAAACTGTAAGCGGGCCTCATTATTGCGGAACCAGCCGATAAATCCCGCCGCTGAGATCCAGCACGTAGAGCTCTCCGGCTTCGTCTTGCCCGAACGAAGCAATCCGGAAGCCGGCCTTCAGCAAGACGGTCGGACCAGCCACGCCGCGGCCTTCCTCTGATTTCCTGAACACGAACATCTCCCCGCTGCAGAAATCGCCGGACACATAGACGCCCCGAAGCGCGGGAAGCGCACGGCCGCGATAGACATAGCCCCCGATGATCGAGCACCGCCCGCCCTCATGGCCATATTCCATGACAGGCAGCGCCAACCCCTCAGTCGGACACCCCACCGCGGGATTGTAACAATGCGCCCCTTCCATCAGACGCCACCCATAGTTTCCACCCCGCGTCACCAGATCGGCCTCTTCCCACTTCTTCTGCCCCACATCCGCCACCCACAGGGCCCCGGACTCCCGATCGAACGAAAAGCGCCAGGGATTGCGCATCCCCAGGGCATAGATCTCAGGACGGCCGCCCTCCCTGGCAAACGGGTTATCCGGCGGAATCGCATAGGGGTCGCCATGATCGACGTCGATCCGCAGTATCTTGACCAACAGCTCATTGAGATTTTGCGCGCGATGGCCTGGGTCCCCCACGCGCCGCCATCGCCCATCCCGATATAGAGGTCCCCGTCCGGCCCAAACGCCACCATTCCGCCATTATGATTGGACTCGGGCTGCGGAATCACCAGGATCACGCGCTCATCGCGGGACGCCGCATCGGGCAAGCCCGCGCGCCGGTATTCCGCCACAACCGTGGCGCCATCCGGCCGTCTGGTGTAATTCACGAAGAATCGCCCGTTCTGGCGGTAGCCGGGATGAAACGCCAGCCCTAAAAGTCCACGCTCCGTGTCATCCATCAACACACGGTCCGTGAGATCGAGAAAGGGAACCGGCAGCAACACCCCGTTCTGTATCAACCGAATACGGCCGGGCTGTTCCAGCACATAGAGCCGGCCAGACCCATCGCCGGCAGAGGTCAGAAAAAGCGGTTTCTCCAGACCTTTTGCGACCAATGGTGCCAGCGCAACCGGGGCCTCATCGGCTGGCGCCGCCATCAAACCGGCGGCCCCAGGCCCTGAGCCGCACAGCAGTCCCATCAACGCCAAAGCGGCCTTGCTCCACATAGAATAGCGGTTTCTCACTCTGCCTCCCTCTGCGATGGCGCACGGCCCCCTGCTTCGATGAATTCCAGCAAGGCGCGGTACGTCAATGCCCTGGTCCTGGCTGTACTGCTGGATTCGGAACCGACGTTCGCCTCCACATACACGCGATCCGTCACATACGCGCCCGCCTCGTTGCACAGCATCCACATGTCGTGCAGAAATCCGTCCGGCAATCCTACCTGTAATCCTTCCGACTCGATCCGGTCGTCGAGCAGCGCCAGCAAATCCGACAGCGCCTGGTCCGGCCGGTAGGCGGACGCCGCGAAGCCAAACCGCTCCTGCGCGAGCGCCTCTTCCCCGGCCTGATCCACGAGATCCCGCATGTACTCTTTCAAGAGTCCGATCACATGACCCGACAACATGGCTCACCTTCCCCCTGCCGCATTATCGGGATTCCACATGACCGGGGCAAGGGAGCCCGTCGGTTGACCATCGCGCAAAGGGTTCTCTATGATGCCCCGTAATGCGTGGCGAGACCCACCCTGGCCTGCATCCGAAGTACCATGACCGAACGATTCGACATTGCCCTGAACACGCCGGCCGGACGGCTCACCAGCACCGTCGAGGTCCCGACCGGCTTCGTGCCGGTTTCGGCCATTGTGCCGCTCATGCGCCGGCTGGGAGAAGAAGCTCAGGCCTTGGAAGAGCAACAGCTCGTCGCGGCCGGGAGCACGATTTCCTGCAAAAAAGGCTGTGCCGCCTGCTGCCGCATGCTCGTGCCCGTCTCGGCTCCGGAAGCCTTTGCCCTCCGCGCCTATGTGCAGACCGTGCCGGACGAAGAACGCGCGCGCCTCACTCAGCGATTGGCCGTCACCAGGACGGCGCTGCTGGCCCAGGGACTCTGGAACGGCTTGCTGGCAATGGGAGAATCGGCCAACCCGCCGGATGACGACGCGCTGGAGCCGGTCAATCGGGCCTACTACGCGCTCAAGCTGCCCTGCGCCTTTTTGGAAAATGAAGTCTGTTCCATTTACGAACAGCGGCCGGCCGCCTGCCGTGAGCTCCTGGTCACCTCACCCGCCGAATGGTGCCAGGACCTCGTAGCGAATGCGGTTCAGCCCATCCCGGTCCCGGTGCGGATCGGGCCGGCGCTGAGCCTGCTGTGGGGCGAGTTGACCGGCACCCCGCCACGGCTCATTCCCCTGGCAACGGCGTTGGACTGGGCCGAGCGCCATCACGAAGAGAATCAGCCCCGCTGGCAGGGCACCCAGCTGCTCGACCGCGCGCTCGACAAAGTCTGGCGGTTTCTGAGCCAGGCGTTTCAGCAGAAGTGACGGGTGATGTGTGATCCGTGACGAGCATGCACCTCGCCTCATCACTCATCACAGATCACCCATCACATTTTCATAGCGGTGTGCCACGTAACGGTAAAGGAGAAACCGAATGCAAAAGCCCGTGATTGCCTGTTTGGACCTGGAAGGCGTGCTCGTGCCGGAAATCTGGATCAACGTCGCGCTGAAGACGGGGATCGAAGAACTGAAAATCACCACGCGTGAAATGCCGGACTACGACAAGCTGATGAAGCGCCGGCTGGCCATTCTCGACGAGCACAAGCTGACCATTGCCGACATCCAGGAGGTCATCGGCAAGATGGGCCCGCTGGAAGGCGCGCCGGAGTTCGTCACCTGGCTGCGCGAGCGCTGCCAGGTCATCATTCTCTCCGACACCTTCTATCAATTCGCCCTGCCGCTCATGCGCCAGCTGGGCTATCCCACCTTGTTCTGCAATCAGCTCGAAATCAACGGCAGCGGGAACATTCTCGCCCACCATATGCGGATGCCGAATCAGAAGAAACATTCCGTCGCCGCCTTCAAGAGCCTGAACTTCTTCACCATGGCCGCGGGCGACGCCTACAACGACACCGCCATGCTCGGCGAAGCCGACGCGGGCTTTTTCTTCCGGCCGCCCGATCATCTGCCCAAAGAATTCCCGCAATTCCCGGTGACGCAGACCTACCAGGAGCTGCAGGAGCGGTTTGCCAAGGCGGGGAATCTGAAGTAGCTCTCAACGGCCATTATTCCTCCCCTTTGTAAGGGGAGGCCAGGAGGGGTAGAGAACACCGGCGGCCACGGTGGTTACAAACGGGCGAGTCTCGCATGGCTGCCGGAATACTCGACCTCCCCTGGCCCCTCCTTACGAAGGAGGGGGTAGAAAAGAGAGCTGAACGCTGACGGCTGACAGCGTTCTTACTCCCCTTTCACAATCTCCAGCACCCGGCGGCCGTACCGTTCGACCTTCACCTCGCCGATGCCGGGAATCTCCAGCAAGGCCGCCGTCGTCAGCGGCTTATGGCTGGCAATCGTGCGCAGCGTCTTGTCGTGGAAAATCACAAAGGGCGCCACCCCCTCTTCCTCCGCAAGGGCCGTCCGCAACTGGCGCAATCGTTCATAGAGCCGGGCATCGCCGGGAGAGGCGCGGAGCAAAACCATGGTCTTGGGCCGTTCGCCTGAGGGCTTTCCGGCGCGTGGCGCAAGCGGCGACACGTCTGACTGCGAAACGGGGATCGTGCCGATCCCCTTCAAGACCTCACGCCCGAGACGGGAAAGATCCAGCGTGGGATACTCCTGCCCTTCGACGGCCAGATACCCCGAGTCGATCAGATCTTTGACGAGACGCGTCACAGCCACCTTCGAGCGATCGCGGCAACTGCCATAGGTCGGGCAGCTCCCGGCATTGTAGGCGGCCATCGCCTTCGCCTGGCTCCCGCGCAAAATTTCCACAATGCGGCTCACGCCGAACCGCCCCTCGCACCAGGACACCGTCTCCAGAATCGCCTTCGCGCAGGCCTGGTCATCCGCGAGCAACGCGGGCTCAGCCGGCTGGCTAGTCACGCACCGGTCGCAGAGGCCGCAGGGTCCCAGCGCCCGTTCTTCTTCGTCGCTGAAGTAATCCAGAATCGCGAGCTGGCGGCAGGTGGGCACCGAGACATAGGCCAGCATCTCCTGCAGCAACGTCCGCATGCGCTCCGCCCGGTCGGCGCTCGACGGATCTTTCCCCGCCTGCTGAATGAAATACTCCTGCGTCGCCAGATCCCGCTCGTGGAAGAGCACCACACAGGCGGCAGGCAGTCCGTCGCGCCCGGCCCGTCCGGCCTCCTGATAGTAGGCTTCCACGCTGCCGGGAATATCGAAATGGACCACGAGGCGCACATCCGGCTTGTCGATGCCCATGCCGAAGGCGTTCGTCGCCACCAGAATGTGCAGCACGCCCCGGCGAAAATCGTCATGCACCAGCCGCCGCTCGTCATCGGAGAGGCCCGCATGGTAATAGCCGACCGAGGGCTGCGACTGCCCCAGCCAGCTCGCCACTTCCTCCACCGTCCGGCGGGTAGCACAATACACGAGAATTGTCCCCGTTTCGCAGGCGCGGACCAGCCGCTGCAACGCGCCCAGCTTGTCGGGCATGGAGTGGCAGGGGCGAACGGATAAGGCGAGATTCGTCCGGCGGAACCCCGTCACCAGCTTCAGTGGATCGCGCAGCCCCAGCCGCTCGCACACATCGGCCTGCACACGCGTCGTGGCCGTCGCCGTCAGCGCCAGACAGGGCGGCTGATTGAGGTCCCGGCGCAGGCGGCCGATCTTCATGTAATCGGGCCGGAAATCATGCCCCCATTGCGAGATGCAGTGCGCTTCGTCCACCACCAGCAGCGAAATGAGGCAGGCGCGCAAGATGCGCAGAAACCCTTCATGCTGCATCCGTTCCGGCGCCACATACAGGAGCTTCAGCCGCTGCAAGTGCAACGCTTGCAGCACCTTGTCGCGTTCCGGCTCGGTCAGCCCGGAGTGAAAGGCGGCGGCGGCCATCTGCCGCTGTTTCAGACTCTCGACCTGATCCTGCATCAAGGCGATGAGCGGGGACACGACCAGCGTCAACCCCGGGAGCAGCGTAGCGGGCAATTGATAGCAGAGCGATTTCCCCTGGCCAGTCGGCATGACCGCCAGCGCGTCGCGCCGGGCCAGCACCGCTTGAATCACCTCACGCTGGCCGGGCCGAAATTCCGCGAAGCCAAACTGTGTTTTCAGTTGTCGAGTGAGATTATCCACGGGGAATTACGGATTGGAATGAAACCGGTCACTGCGCAGGAAGTATAGAGGAGCGGGAAGAAAGAAAGCTATCGGCAACCGGCCATCGGCATTCATATCCTTCCTGTCCTCCCCTTTGTAAGGGGAGGACAGGAGGGGTAGAGAAAACCGGCGGCCAAGTGGCTGCACCATGACAAGCGTGATACGGCTGCGGAAAGACTCGACCTCCCCTCACCCCTCCTTACGAAGGAGGGGAAATGAGTTCGGCTTTCAGCAATCGGCTTCTACATTCTTGATTTGGTGAGAACTACGGGGAAAGGCTTGCGTGACGCACTATAGACGATTGAATGCTTCAACTATCAACACGGCAAAACTTCTGGACCGCTTCAGCTCCTGAACAGAGCCGGAGAGATCCGCCCATTAGACCATGACCTCAATGCTCCGATTCAGATCAAGCTCCGTCTTGGCTTCCATGGTTTCGAACCAGCCAGCAATCGCTTCTTTGACATTGGCCAGAGCTTCCGCATGCGTCTTCCCCTGAGACAGACACCCAGGCAAGGCCGGAACTTCCGCCACGAAATACCCGGCCTCATCTTGCTCAATCACCACATGGAGTTTCATCGGCCCTCCTCAGTTACTCGTCTTCGATTTGCCGCCAGCCTTGCTTTTGCAAACAGCGCGCGATGCGCTGTCGCGTAATCGTGGCGTTATCAGCGATTCCAGCGGCACCGGAGCTGGTGGCCTGCAAGTTGATCCAATCGCGCTCGCATTTATTCCAGTCGTAGGTCAAATGCTCCTCTTTCTTGGTCGGATGAACCCATCTCGTGGATGAGCACGACACCCATACCGTTGCCATCAGAAGAAGCAATACGACATAACCCCAGCGCATAGAAGCCTCCGCCATTTGAAGAATTTCTTGATCGAACATCGGAGGATAGTAGAGTCTCTCCGGCAAGGTCAAGGACAGGTCGCGCCGGCTCTCAGAGGCGACCGCCGGAGTCGGTCCTCTCATGATTTCGGCCAGACTGCTTGCAACCTGGCCACCGCCTGTTCCAATGCCTCATCGCCGGCCAGACTGCGCAGCATGTCCTTCGCCTCGCCTTCCGGTGGATAGATCGGGGCTATCCGGAGCGACCGGTGAATCACCGGATAGGAGTTCGTCTTCATGGTCACATTCAGCCGATGGAGCCTAGTCCAAGCCCGCCCATCAGACCGAGCCACCACCTTCTCGCCAGCCGTCTCAATCACCGCCATCTCAGCCAGCGCATAATTCACCGCTTCATACCCCGGCACATTCGGACGCTGCCCGCCCTGCTCCGGAGCGCCCGTCAGCGGAAGATAGGCCGGCACTTCAGATTCAGCACTGGAAATAAGCGTGACCAGAAGATGCGTGAGCCCCTGTTCTCGAGCAATCCTCGCGAGCGTATGCTGATCCTGAGGCCACGGCAAACCGCTCGCTTCCAGGACCTGGGCTACCCGAATCGGTATCGCCGCCTCGACGCGTTCCCGCACTTGATGCGTGAGAAAGGCTTTGGCACGATCAGACAATGCCGGAGCCGACCCCTCGGCCCCTGTGTCGTTGATTAGCAACAGCCCGACATTGATCGGACCGGCCGCCTGGTCCAGTCGTCCCGCCCCGCTGCTGTCACGCGCTCCCTGCCCGGCATCTCCCAAATAACTATCCATGCGCGGAAGGGGGTGCTGGGCACACCCGCCGAACACCACCGTGAGACATGACAGCGCAACAATCAGCAGTCTTTGAAACAGCATGGCCCACCTCCCTCGGCACATGAATTATGATTGAGATCATCTCCCCCTCCGCAATCATCCGTCAAGCCCCATGGCGTATGCATAACGCCCCTGTTGAGCACAGAGCGTGTCATCACCCCATCTGGTCGAATATGCCGATTGTAACCTCTTGCGCGATGGGGTATCTTAACCGGATGGTGAGACAAAGCGGATCGGGACCGGTTGCAGCCCTCTTGGGTGCCCTCTTCTGCATGACAGCAGCCTGCAACAATTTCACCATGCCACAGTTCACCTTCCCCCAGCCGCAGCAGCCTGTCATTCCGGCTTCCGTCACGGTGCTGTTTGACGAATCCGTTCGAACCGCGACCCTCCGTCAAACCGTATGCGCCGATACCCCGTGGGAAGGACACCTGGGAGACGCGATCACCAAAGCCTTCCAAAACACAGGCCGGACTCGATTTACTCAGATGACCATCGGGCCGGGAACCGGAACCCCGCAAGCCGCCGCGTCGCCGACAGCCATCCCCATCACCGCGGCGATCACGCTGGGGAAAAACTCATTTACCACACGAACCCGCAGCGGATCAGACGACCAGTTCGTCGCGCAACTCGACGTCCAATTGGGTGTCACCTTCAATGACGCCAATGGCCGGTTGCTAGGCGAAGCTCCCCTCTTATACTCAGAGCAGGTCAAAATCTGGACGCCGCTCTATGGCGGCACGAGCCAATGCCGCACGCAGCAATTAACCGATGCCCTCCACATGGCTTCGGAACAGCTGGCCTCTCAATTCGCCCGCTACGTCGGGGAGTTGACGGCCAAGATTCAAGGACAAACCGGAGCCACCCGGCAGGCTGTGGCAAGCCCGCCACCGACAGAACCCCCTGTCATGACTCCGACACCGGCGGCAGCCGCGCCTGCGCCGCCAGCCCCCGCGGCCCAGCCTCCTGCCACGATGACGCAGGATGCCGATCGCTACGCCGTGGTCGTGGGCGTGAGCCTCTACCGGACTCCCTGGGCCGGCTGGCGGGAGGGCCTCGCCTTCGACAGCAAGGGCACCCTGTCCCTGCTCAACCATTCGCTCCAGGTTCACGAGAATCACACCCTGCTCCTGCAAGACGAGCTGGCCTCCCAAGAAGACATCGAAGAAGCCCTGACGACCTGGCTCCCCAAACGGGTCAACAAGGACTCGATCGTCTTCTTCTATTTCAGCGGGCAGGCGCTGGCCGATAGCAAGACCGGTGAAATCTATCTCATCCCGTACGACGGGACACCGGCTTCGTCACGCACCAGGCTCATCTCCCTGCGCTGGCTGCAAAGCCGCGTGCAGAAGCTGGGCGCCAAGCTGGCCCTCGCCGTGCTTGATACACCCTTGACCGGCGCCGCACAATCGAAAGACGGGAAAGCGAAATCCGTGACGCCCAACTGGGCCGCCGATCTTGCCGGGTCTTCAGGGCCATCCCCCGCCACGGTGATTCAGATTGCCCGATCGACCAGCGCAGCGCTCCAACCTCATGGCCTGCTCTCAGGCCTGGCAGGGGACGCCGACTTGGACCACGACGGCGTCGTCACCCTCGGCGAATGGCTCCGCTCCCTCAGAGGCAGTGCCGTCACCGTGCCCGCGCTGCCCCCGACCGTGGGCGTGCAATCGATCCCACTCACACGCGTAGACGCTCGCTAAATCCTCGTCCTTTGCTCACGCTCGGCTACGGCAGCCGAAGACTTCTACCCCACCTGGCCTCCCCTTACAAAGGGGAGGAATTGGGAACACGGTCGCACTGACCCATCGTTATTAGAATCTTCTGGCCTCACAACTTATCCCCCTCCTTCGTAAGGAGGGGCCAGGGGAGGAACGGGAAGGCCAGAGTGGCCAGGGGAGGAATGGGATGGCGCGGCGGCGGAGGGAAAAGAAAAACCCCGCCGAGGGGATCGCCCTCGGCGGGGTTGCTTTTCTCGGAACCGATGCGCGACGGTCAGCCGCGCGGATTCCCCAATATCAACCTGTGACTAGAAGTTCACGTGGATCTGGGTGTAGCCCCAGGTCTGGTTGACGGCTGAAGCTCCGGCTCCCCGGTTGGCCACCGCCACGCTGTCCAGGTACGACCCGGCCCACAGGTAGCTGACGCCGGTCTGCCAGGCGACCTTGTTCCCCTTGAAGAACAAGGTGTAGATCAAATCGACTTCGTCCGTCAAATGGCTGGCCCTGTTGCCAGTCCCGGAGTTGAAGTAGACGTTCTGCGCGGCCCGGTACCAGTTGTCACCCGTGCTCTGGCGCTGGAAGTTCCAGTACCGGAATTCCAAGTGGTTCGCCGCATAATCGAACGGCACCACCTGCAAGCTGGCACTGTAGGCCACCATGTTCCGCCAGGCCATCACATCGGCATAGCCCATGACGATGTGGTTGGTCGGATAGAGATTCTCGAACGTGTTGGCCGTGCCACGGCAGGTCGCTGCGGAATTGCAGTTCGCATCGCCGTCACCGGAGGCCATGTTGAATTCCAAACCGACACGAGGAGACCAGGGGGCGCTCGCGAAGGTCACACCACCCTCTGCCGCCAAGGCATAGGCATTGATGTGGAGATCCTTGGCATTGGCACCGCCGGCCGCGTTGACGCCTGACGACGCAACACCGAACTGATGATAGCCTTCCACCGTCCCGTCAAACATGCCGTTCCGGTAGGCCAACCGGGCACCCACCGTGTGCCGGTTCTGCCCATTGGCATGGGCATCCGTCACGCTGGTGCCACCGACCCGAGCGTTGTTCGCTTGATAGACCCACAAAGGCTCAAACGCCAGCCCCGCGATCGGCTTGAACGCAAACCGGGCAAAAATGATGTCGTTGTCGCCAAAACCGCCGTTGCCGTTGCCCTGGCCTACACCGGGAGGCACGACACCGAACGAGGAGCTTGTAGCTCCACCAGCGGCCGCAGCGATATTAAAGTCCGTCTCCAGCGCCCGGATCCAACCGCCCCAGAATTCCCAGGTGGGCTGGTTGTACTGGAAGGTGACACCGTCATGGGAGAAGCCGGTGTTGGCCCAATCGAAGTGACCGAAGAGGCGATGGTTGCCCATCACGACCATTTGCCGGCCGAGCTTGACACTCAACCCATCAACCCCCAGGTTGCGAATCATGATGAAGGCCTGGCGGGCAAACAAACTGTCGCCCTGGCCTGCGTTAAAGGCATCGTTAGCGCAGACGCCGGCTGCGCAGCCAGCACCAGTGCCAGTGTTGTTGGCTGCGCCCCAGTTCTTGGACCACTGGGGTTGGAAGAAGACATCCACGTCATTCGAAATGGCATAGTTGATGCCGATCCGCATCCACTGCTGGCCGATGAAGTCGTTGTTCGAGCCGTAGCTCGCACCCGCACCCGTGCCGAACGCAGCCTGGCTGCGGAACTCCGCCCTGACCCGCATGTCGCCGGAGATAGTCAGCTTACTGATATCGAACAACGGGCTCTTGGGCGGATCGAAATTGTGGTAGGGGATCAAATCGGGTATGCCTCTGGGGATCGGCGGGATATTCCCCGGCTTATCGACCACCGTGGGGGCCACTGGCGGATTGGCCAAGGCCTGTGCCATCGGCATCGAGGCCAACAGGGCCGCTGCCAGCACCCATTTCACTGCGTCCTTGCTTCGTCTCATAGCGTTCCTCCTGTGAATTGGATAACAGCCCCTGGTGGCTCCACTCCCACAGACAGGCTGTCGACTTGCGATCCAACTACTGCCACTATGATGGCATCCCTCGACTTCCTGGATGCCATTCCGAAAAGGCCTTCCCTGCACCCTTCCGTCTGCTGCTTCCCCACTGCTTCTACACGACTCTGTTCGTTTTGGCTCGTATAATCTCGTTTTCGATCAGTGATCTGTGATGGGTGATGCGTGATCAGTTCTGGGGAAGACACCCGCTTGATTGTCTTGCCCTTCACTCCTCACCGAATCACTCCTCACTTCCGCTACGCCTCGTTGATCGACTTTTGGCCCTGCTCCGGCTTCTGGCCCGCCGCGTTGATCTCTTCTTCGGCTTCTTTCATGGAGGCTTGGAAGTCCTGCTCGACCATTTTCACTTCCTGCTGAATCATGTCGAGCTCCGGCTCCACCGATTTCCGCAGGTCTTCCGCCGTCTCCTTGAATCCCTTGACCGCCTTTCCGACCTGCCGCCCGACTTCAGGCAGCTGCTTGGGTCCGAACAACAGAAACGCGATCACCAGGATAATTAAGACTTCGCCGGCGCCTAATCCAAACATGGTTCAACCCAGTGCTGCGTGATCGGTGATGCGTGATCGGCGAGAACCGCGCGAGGGGCGAGACTGGCTCGACTCGATAGACCGCGACATCGACCGTCCCGCATGTCCCGCCTTTCTCACTCGTCCCGCCATGCTCCCAACTCATCTCACATCACTCATCACGGTTCACTGCTTTCTTACCCCTGCTTCGCCTGCTCGCTCTGCTGCACCGGCGCGGCCTGATGCGGCGTTGCCTGGGCCTGCGCGGCAACCTGCGCGGGCGGCGCCTGGGCAGCCGGCGCTGATTCGCCCGGCGTCACGTCGATGGCGTCCGCCTCATGCACGGTCTTCTTGAACCCCTTGATGGCCTTGCCGAGCCCTTCGCCCAACTGCGGCAATTTGCCGGCGCCGAAAATGATCAACACGATGATCAAGATCAGCATGAGCTCCATCCAGCCGAATGAGCCGAACATCTAATACCTCGCGATGTGTGACAGGGGACGCGTGACCAGCCTCGTGTCTTGCGTCGTAGACATGTGATTCCGCACGGACACTGCCATCGATCCCGCTCCCGTATACTACGAAAAATGGGTGGTCAATACCTAAATCGTGGGGAAGGCTATAGAAAACTCAATGGCAAGTCAAGGAAAATATTGGGAATGGGGCGGGCGGGAGACGCACCAGCCAATTAGAACCCTGAAGCATTCGACCTCCCCTTGCCCCTCCTTACGAAGGAGGGGAATAGAAAATGGGACGTTGCCGAATGGGAGGGGACGCAAGGCTAATCACGTGCGGCTAGTGGCAATCTTCTTCCCGATCTGTCCTCCCCTTTGTAAGGGGAGGACAGGAGGGGTAGAGGGTATCGGCGGTCATGCGGCTTGCGAACGCACTTCCAGCAATGGCAGCTGGCATCTTCGACCTCCCCTGCCCCTCCTGACGAAGGAGGGGCAGCAGAGCCAGGCCCTTATGCTCTATTTACAACCAAAATGATGATATTCAATCGGGCTGGGCGGGGCGGTCAGGGCCACGTTCACCGTATCGGGATCGTAGCCGACCCCTTCCAGGTCGCGCGCCGCCGTGGCCAGCTCTTCTTCGGTCAGGTAGGCCACGGTATCCGGCACCCCGTTCCGCTTCAGCGAGAGAAGCATGCCGTTCAGCATTTCCCGCTCTTCCTGGGGCATGTTGTGCTGCAAGGGGAACTCCAGCTTGCGGCTGTAGGGGCTCTCGCAGGTCTCGTTGAGCGCCTTGATGGTTTTGAGCACGAGCCGGTCCTGCTCCCAGGGCTGCATCTTCGGCCCCGCCGAGGGGTGGGTGGCCAGCAGATCCATGAGGGTAATCACATTGGTGTTCAACGACCGGCCGACGAACTCGCGCTGCGGTTCGATCGTGATCTTGCCCAGGCCCAGATGCTTGGCCACCGCTTCGACCAGGGCAAAGTTGATCATGAAGCTGTACTGCCCGCCGAACTGACCGTAGCAGGGCTTGTCGGGATCGTTGAGCACCTGCTGGTCCGCCGTCCCGGCGTCGAACGCGCTGAACCCCACCGCATCGGGCGCCAGGAGCCGCTTGGCTTCCTTCAGCGTGGCAAAGGCCCCGAGATTCACCGGCACCAGCACTTGCTCGTCGATGGGCTTGAGAAATTCCGTGATGGTCTTGCGATAGGGCACATCCTTCCACTCGACCTTCCGGAACTCCTTTTCCCAGACCAGGTCGTCGAGGAACGGCGGGAAGGTCTTGAGGGTCTCGACATCCTTGGCTTCGAAGGCCCGCACAAAACCCGACCAATCCTGAATAGTGGCATGCAACGTCTCGCTCAAATTTGGGCGGAGGTATTCTTCTTCGATATCGCCCGCGTTTCTGGCCATGAGCTTGGTCGGCAGATCGTTCCAGAGTTCGTTGCAGATGATCCGATCCACCGAGTGGTCCGCCAGCCCGGCGACGTGCTCCACCGTTCCCAGCATGGCCTCGACCCGGTCGCGGTGCGGCGCGAGATCCGGATGGGCCACGGCGCCGTCAAGGATCGACTGCTCCCAGTCCACCAGCACGTAGCGGACGCGGGGGTAGATCAGGCCGTCCTTATCGAGGGTCTTCAGGTGGCTGAGAAAACAGGCGGCGAGGTTGCCGTTGCCGGGACCGAGTTCGAGCACAATAAGAGGTGATGGGTGATGAGTGATGGGTGATGGGTCGGAGGCCTGACGCTTGGCGCTTGACGCCTTTTCGCGCTTCGTCACTTGTTCAAAATAATCCGCCGCCAGGGCGTGCGCCAATCGATAGTCGGCCGAAGCGAAGGTCTGATAATAGGTTCGGAGCTTGTCGCCACGGAGGCGGTAGAACAGCGTATTGATGTGGGCCTGCCACTCATCCAGCGGCTTGTAATCCCCGATCAGCTGCGGCAATGCGTCGGCGTCTTGCAATGTGCTCATGGTGTTTCAATCCCTGGTAAAGAAGCGCGATTCTAACAGACGGCTCGAAAGCGCCGCAATCGGGGAATGAGGACCTCATCGGCACCAATATCCCCTCCTTCGTCAGGAGGGGCCGGGGGAGGACCCGTTAGGGATGGGTCTGCTGATCGCTCTCCCCGGCACTCACCCTTGACTCTGCGGCGCAAGGGAGTGTACCAACTTTTCATGACCGCCCTGTGCCGGTTGCTCATCGCCTTGCTGCTGGGAGTCCCGCTCGCCTCGGCCGAGGATCTGCCCCTGACGAGAAATCTCCCCGTTCCCGACTTTCAAAACACACCCCACGACGCCCAGCCCTACGACTTCGATGCGCCGCCCGGCGGCATGTTTCGCTCCATCACCATGGCCGAAGGGTTTGAGGAAGAGATGGGGTTTCGCCGCACGCACGAAATTGTGCCCGTCCGGCCGACCGACCGGTTTCCCTCGGGCACGCCGGCGGTCTATGTCGTGTTTCACCTGCACCAGCATTATCAGGCCTTCCAGGTCTTCGGCCGCTGTTTCCCCGAAGACGTGCCGGGCCTCGCCCGCGAGTCGCTCGTGAGCCAGGATGCCATGTATATGGCGCTCGAAGACGAGAGCGGCTACCTGAAGCTCTTCCCTCCCCAGGACCGATGGACGCCCGGCCGCTATAAAGTGGAGATCCATGCGGGCGAGGAGGTGAACGAGATGAGCCTGGTCGGCACGATGCGGTTCACGATCGTCAAATAATGCGCGACGGGCGGGACGAGCGAGACAAGCGGGACGCGACGAGATTGATGCGCCAGCCGGCGTTTCGCGCCTGTCAGGCCCGTCTTGCCTGTCCCGCTTGCCGCGCCCGGCTCGCGGTCTTCGATTGACGCCGCACGCAGCCCGATATATAAACAAGCTCGACAGCGCGAACGGTGATGGGGTTCACCGGAACCGCCTGGGCCCGCGCCTCAGGCTGATAACTCCTACGCAATGGCATGGTAGGAGTGTCATCCTGATGGCTGCACCAGATCCCGCATTCTCCCAATATCAACTCCGCCACATCCTCAACGACATCCTCGCCCAATTGGGGCTGCTGATCCGGCTTGAGCGGAAGCTGCTCGGACTGCTCGCGACCTACGCCGTGGCCATCGGCCTGTTCATGCTCTGTGTGCCGTTCGCGGTGCAGGAACTCGTGAGCACCTTTTCCTTCGCCATCGAACCGCGCATGATTTTCACCCTGGCGCTGATCGTCGGCGCCGCGCTGACCGGCGCAGCCGCCTTCCGGGTGGTGCAGGCCCGCGGCGCCGAAACGCTCCAGCAGCGCATTTACACCCGCATCGCCATCGCCTTTACCGAGACCCTCCCGCGGCTGAAGGAGGATTCGTTCCTGCCGCAGCACGCCCATCGCTTCGCGGAAGCCGACCTGCTCACCCGCGCCCTTGTCGCGATGGTGTCGGACCTGTTCAATGTGGCGGTCGTCGGGAGCATCGGCATGACCATGCTCGTCTTCTTTCACCCCTATTTCCTGCTCTACAATCTTTGCCTGATCGGCGGCTTCGTGCTGTTGCTCACCGTGTTCGGACGCGGGGGGTTCCTCATTACGCTGGAAATGTCCCGGCTGAACTACGAGATCTACCATTGGATGCAGAACATCGCGGCCAATCTCCCGCACCTGCGCGCCGCCGGACACAGCCCGTTCCTGATGCAGAAGACCGACGCCCTGACGAAGGCCTATGTGCGGGTCCGGCAACGCCGCTCCAATCTGCTGACCGGCCGCCAGTACAAAGCCGCGGCGCTCTGGCAGGTCGCCGGCCACACGGGCATGATCGCCACCGCCGGGATGCTCGTGGCGGAGGGCCAGTTGACCGTGGGCCAATTCGCCGCCGCCGAATTGATGGCCGCCCAGCTGCTCCTGAACATGGACACGCTGGCCCGCCGCATGGTCCACATGTTCTTCGCCTTCGTCTCGTTCCGGGAGATGAACGCCTTCTTCTCGCTGCCGCAAGACCAGCCCGGCGCCAAAACTCTTCTGCCCAAGGGACACTTCGGCCTCGAGGGCATCCGTGTCACGGCGCGCGATCTCTCCTTCGCGCATCCGGGGTCGCCGCCGCTCTTTGAACACATCGACCTGGACATCGCCCCTGGGGAAAGGGTCGCCCTGCTCTGCCAATCCAACCTGCAGAAAACCGCGATGGCCAAGGTCTTGGCCGGGCTGCTTCCGCCCAGCCGCGGGGTGATGCGCTATAACGATCTGAACCTGATCGAGGTCAGCCTGGAGTCCATCGATCCCTATCGCAGCTTGATGCTGGATTCGCACCCGACGCTGCTCGAGGGCACGATCGAGGACAATCTGACGCTGGGCCGCGCCGGCCTCTCCCATGCCGACATCCAGTGGGCGCTGCGCTTCGTGGAGCTCGACGACGAGATCGACCGCTTGCCGAACGGGCTGGCCACCCAGGTCACCGGCCACCACGAGCAGTTCACGTTGAGCCAGACACTGCGCCTGCTCCTGGCCCGGGCCCTTGTGATCCGGCCCCAGCTGCTGATTATCGACGGGACGCTGCACAACATGATCCCCACGCTGCGCGACACGATTTTGCGCCGCCTCTGCTCCAAAGACGAGCCCTGGTCCGTCGTCTTCGCGACGAACGATCCGACCTTCACGTCCCATGTGGATCGGCGCATCTCCCTTTCTTCCTAATCATCGGCCGAGCGAGAAGGAGCCTTTCATGTCGGGAACCTGGGAACTGGCCGCAATCTGGATGGCGATGGCCCTGCTCGCCTCGCTGATCTCCGCGCGCATCGGGGTCTCCGTGGCCCTGGTCGAGATCTGCGTCGGCATCGCCGGCGGCAACGTCCTGGACGCGCACCCCACGCCCTGGATTCTGTCGCTGGCCGGGTTCGGCAGCGTCGTGCTGACGTTTCTGGCCGGGGCGGAGATCGATCTCGATCTCATGAAACACAAATGGAAGGAAACCATCGGCATCGGCCTCGCGTCGTTTCTGGTGCCCTGCGTCAGCGTCACCGCCGTGGCCTATTGGGTGGCCGGCTGGTCGCTTGAGGCCTCGCAAGTGGCCGGGATCGCCCTCTGCGCGACGTCGGTCGCGGTCGTGTACACGGTCCTTGTCGAGCGCGGGCATAATGAAATCGAGCTGGGGAAGATCATTCTGGCCGCCTGCTTCGTGACGGATCTCGGCTCGGTACTGGCCCTGGGACTGCTCTTTGCCAGGTATGACCGGTGGATGGTGATTTTCCTCGCCGTCATGGCCCTCAGCCTTTGGCTGCTCCCCCGCACCGCGCGCTGGTTCTTCAGCGCCGTGGGGAGCCGCATCAGCGAACCGGGGCTGAAGTTCGTGCTGCTGATTCTCTTTGTCCTTGGCGCGCTGGCGAGCGCCGCCCAGAGTGAAGCCGTGCTTCCGGCCTACCTGGTCGGCCTGGTCCTGGCGCCGATCTTTCTTGCCAACAAGAACCTGGCCCACCGGCTGCGCGCGATCGCGCTGACGATACTGACCCCCTTCTACTTCTTGAAAGCGGGCGTGCTCGTCGACCTCAAGGCCGTGTTGATGACGATGGCGGTGATCGCCCTCTTCTTCGCCGTCAACACGGCGGCAAAGCTGGCGAGCGTCTGGCCGCTGACCAAGCTGTTCCGGTTCAAGCCGAGAGAAGGCCTGTACACCACGCTGCTGATGGCGACCGGCCTGACCTTCGGCACCATCTCGTCTCTCTTCGGTCTGGAGCACAGCCTGATCACACGCGAGCAATATGCCACGCTGGTGACGGTCGTGATCCTG